>Ga0187827_10000295_pt1 | contig 79770 bp, 74 predicted proteins | sample ETNtaG_39_FD_167969 | JGI IMG/M metagenome (GOLD analysis project Ga0187827, IMG submission 167969) | Marine microbial and viral communities from oxygen minimum zone, Eastern Pacific Ocean - ETNP2014_SV_150_PacBio MetaG (Illumina Assembly) | ecosystem: Environmental > Aquatic > Marine > Hypoxic... | reverse complement strand
AGGTTACCGCCACGTTCCTGATCCCCTGTTCGTGGCAGGCGGCGGCAACGTCTACGGCGTATTCATGAAAGATAATGGGGTCGTTGTAGGTAAAGGCCACAGAGCGGCAGTCTAAATCACGTGCTGCGGCGGCAATGGCCTGCGGTCCCGCGCGCGAGGTCAGGCGATCGAATTCCCGTGATTTGCTGATATCCCAATTCTGGCAGAACTTACAGGTAAGGTTGCAGCCCGCCGTACCAAAGGAGAGCACCGGGGTGCCAGGCAGGAAATGGTTGAGTGGCTTCTTTTCTATTGGGTCGATACAAAACCCGCTGGAGCGCCCATAGGTGGTGAGAACGATGGCATCATTTTCACGGGCGCGCACGAAACACAGGCCGCGCTGCCCCTCATGCAGGACGCAAAACCGCGGGCAGAGATCGCAGCGCACGCGGCCGTCCTCAAGCATGCTCCAGAACCGTCCGGGAACGGTGTCCTTCAAGGCTGCCGGGGTAGTATCAGCATCCATAAGCATCAGATGGGAGCTGGGGGCTGGGAATCAACATACCACACCCCCTCACATCGCACCCCCTTTACATGAGCACATGGCGACGCTACCTGTTAGGAAGGGCAAAAGATTGGAAAAATTAAGTAAATACGCCATGACCCGGACCCCATCACAAAGCTTGTCAGATTTCGTCCGCCCGCCCGCAGTAGCTGGACAGTTCTATCCCAGCGACGCTGTAACACTGGCCGCCGAAGTGGAAGGCTATCTCTCCGCTGCGAAAGCCGGAAGTGTGGGAAAAAACGACACATCACCAAAGGCCCTTATCGTACCTCATGCCGGCTACATGTATTCCGCCCCGGTGGCGGCTGCCGCCTATGCAAGTCTTGCCCCCCTGCGCGGCATTGCGCACAGGGTGGTACTCATGGGACCTGCCCACCGCGTGATGCTTGACGGACTGGCACTGAGCGGAGCCACCTCCTTCGCAACGCCACTGGGCGAAGTAGCGGTGGACCACGAGGCCTACGAAGCGATTATCGATCTTTCTCAAGTCTGTGTTATGGACGAAGCTCACGCCTCGGAACACAGCATCGAAGTGCATCTTCCCTTCTTGCTTTCCTGTCTCGACGATTTCGCCATAGTGCCGCTGGTGGTGGGGAGGGCTTCGGCGCAAGAGGTGGCGCAGGTGTTAGAGCGCCTATGGGGCGGACCTGAAACCCTGATTATAATTTCCTCTGACCTCAGCCACTACCACGATTACGACACGGCCACACGCATGGACTCCGCTACATCGCGTGCTATCGAGACCCTTGCGCCGAACGATATTGGTCAAGAAGGGGCCTGCGGCCGTGTTCCCATTCACGGCCTACTCACCGTGGCCAAGAAAAATGGCCTCCACGTGCGCATGTTAGATTTACGTAATTCTGGCGATACCGCAGGTTCTCGTGACCAGGTAGTGGGTTATGGCAGCTATGTCATCGCTTAAGGAAGCAGTCAGAGGCCAGACCACCCCGCGGGAGATAGATGATTTGCTGCGCCGTCACGACAAAACCCTTCTTCGCCTTGCCGCAGACTCCATTGACCACGGCCTGCGCGAGGGGCACGCCCTGGCGGTGACGGTAGAGAACTACGCCCCAGAGCTTAGCGACCTCGGCGCCAGTTTTGTCACCCTGAAAACAGGGACAAGCCTGCGCGGTTGTATCGGCTCGGCTCTAGCGCGACGGGCTCTGGTTCTTGATGTGGCTACCAACGCTTTTGCTGCAGCCTTCAACGACAGTCGCTTTCCACCGCTAGAAATTCATGAACGCCGCGACCTCACCATCTCAGTGTCAGTGCTTTCTGCCCCCCAGGATATGGGCTTCTCTGGCGAGGCAGAGCTTATCTCCCTACTGCAGCCCGGCATTGATGGCTTAATAATAAGTGATGGCGCACACAGCGCGCTGTTCCTACCAACGGTGTGGAAATCCCTGCCTGATCCCCACGCTTTCTTGGAGCACCTCAAGCGCAAAGCTGGCTTGTCCTCAGATCCCTGCTCGGATAGCCTCACGGCTCAACGTTTTACCGCCACCGTCGTCACCCTATTCGCCGACGGTATCATTGCCCACAGCGAGGATTAAGTTTCCTTTTTCTCTGTGTCATTTCTCCCGCATTGTTCACAAAAGTCTCGAATCCATGAAAATTACTTTTCCCAAGATTTTTCTCGCCACAGCCGCTCTTGGCCTTCTTTTCCACGGCGCTACAACGGCCGTTGAATTGCAGATCGAGGACATAGTAATAGGCACTGGAATAGCGGCGACTAATAACGACCGGCTGGTGGTGAACTATAAAGGGCACCTTGAGGACGGCACCCAGTTTGACAGTTCCTATGCGCGGAGCAAACCATTCGAGTTTGACCTCGGACAGGGACAGGTGATCCTAGGCTGGGACAAGGGACTCTGGGGCATGAAGGTAGGTGGTAAACGCCGGCTCGTGATCCCTCCCAAGATGGGATATGGCAGCAATGACCTTGGCCGGATCCCACCCAATTCCACTCTTATTTTCGAGATCGAGCTGGTGGAAATCCGCTAGCCTCACCACACCTAGAAATAAACATCAGAGGCTAAATAGAAGAGGCTGGAACTGGTCCCTTTGCGCTGATAGAAAGAAAGACGCTGAAACAATAACGGCGAACCTGTGTTTTCCATTCTCAGCACAACAAAACACGCCCTGGGTCATTGCCCCTTCCCGTGTACCCATAGCGATAGGAAAGGCCTATAGAGAATGCGCGGAGCTAAACAAATCGCATCAGGACAGATTTCCGAAAACGCCCCCGCCGACTCCCCCTCTCCGTGCCTCATGGCCAATGCCATACGGGCACTGGCCATGGACGCCGTGGAGCAGGCTAATTCAGGACATCCTGGTATGCCGCTGGGCATGGCCGACGTAGCCACCGTCCTGTTTACCCGCTTCCTCAAATTTGACGCCGCCATGCCACGCTGGGCCGACCGCGATCGTTTCGTGTTGTCCGCAGGACACGGTTCAATGCTCCTCTACGCCTTAGCCTATCTTACTGGCCAGAAAGATATGGGAATCGACCAGATCAGAAACTTCCGCCAACTGGGCAGCCGCACCGCCGGTCACCCCGAATACGGACTCGCCTCCTGTATTGAGACCACCACCGGCCCCTTAGGGCAGGGTATAGCCAACGCTGTGGGCATGGCTATCGCCGAGCGCATGATGGCTGCGCGTTTCGGCGAACTGCTAGTAAATCACTATACCTATGTGATCGCCGGGGACGGCTGTCTGATGGAAGGGATCAGCCATGAGGCCATCTCCATCGCAGGGCACCTGAAGCTGGGCAAGCTGATCATGCTATTCGATGATAATGATATCACCATTGACGGCCCTACCGGGATTACCGTTTCCGATGACCAACAAGCGCGTTTCAAGGCATGCGGCTGGGACGTGCGCAATGTGGACGGCCACGACTCAGAAACCATTACCGCCGCCATTGGAGAAGCACGCGCCACCGATACGCCCTCACTCATTTCCTGCTCCACCACCATTGGCTTCGGTGCCCCCAACAAACAAGGTACCGCCGCTGCCCACGGTGCTCCCCTCGGTGCTGATGAAGTGACCGCCACCCGTGAAGCCCTTGGCTGGGAAGCTCCGCCTTTTGAAATACCAGCCCCTATACTCGCTGCATGGCGCGCCTCCGGAAGCCGAGGTCGCGGTGAACGAGAGGCTTGGGACGCGCGGCTTGCCAAGGACGCAAATGGGGACACATTTACCCGTCGCATGTGCGGCGAGCTAACTGAAGGCTGGGAGGCCGCCCTTACTACGTTTAAGGAAGCCCTGGCCACTGAGGCGCCAAAATGGGCTACCCGAAAATCTTCCCACGAGGTGTTAGAGGTGATGACCGCGGCCCTGCCCGAAATGGTCGGTGGATCGGCTGACCTCACCGGATCTAACCAGACCAAGACTAAGGCCCAGACCCCCATCACTCGGGATGATTTCTCAGGAGGCTATATCTATTATGGGGTACGCGAGCACGCTATGGCCGCTGCGATGAACGGCATCGCCCTGCATGGCGGATTCGTGCCCTATGGCGGCACCTTCCTGATCTTTACCGACTACTGCCGTAATTCCATTCGCCTTTCAGCCATGATGAAGCAGCGTGTAGTCTACGTCATGACCCATGATTCCATCGGCTTGGGCGAGGACGGCCCCACCCACCAGCCGGTGGAACATCTGGCCACCCTGCGAGCCATTCCCAATCTTTATGTCCTGCGTCCAGCTGATGCCATGGAGACTGCCGAATGCTGGGAAATTGCGCTCAAACGAGCCGATGGCCCTTCCGTGCTTTCCCTGTCGCGCCAGGGACTTCCTGCCCTGCGCAAGGAGGTAACAGCGGAGAATTTATGCTCCCGCGGCGGGTATATTCTAGCCGAAGCTGATGGAGATCCCCACGCCACCATTTTGGCTAGTGGCTCGGAAGTAGAAATCGCACTGGCTGCTCGCAACATCCTTCAGACAGATGGTATTCCCGCCCGTGTGGTGTCATTGCCCTGCTGGGAAGCCTTCGACGCTCAACCCCAAAATTACCGCTGCAAGATTCTGGGGGAAAATACGGTAAGAGTAGCGGTGGAAGCCGCTACCACCTTCGGCTGGGAACGCTACGTAGGAAACGACGGCACGGCTATCGGCATAAACAGTTTTGGCGAATCGGCCCCGGCCAGCGTCCTTTACGAACATTTTGGAATCACCGCCGAAGCCGTAGCCGATGCTGTGAAGGCCCGCCTCGGCAGCGCATGAGTTCATCCTGCACCCATGGCTGATTTCGCAACGCTGGACAACCTGGACGTTTCTGGCAAGCGTGTTCTCGTGCGCGCCGATCTCAATGTGCCCATGAAAGGCGGCGCCGTCACCGATATCACCCGCATCGCGCGACTGGTTCCTACTCTGACCGAGCTTGCAGGAAAGGGCGCACGGGTGATAGTGGCCTCACATTTCGGGAGGCCCAGGGGAAAGGCGGTGTCGGAAATGTCTCTGAGACCCCTGGCTGGGCCCCTGAGTAAGGCACTTGGAGACGCGGCGGTGGTTTTTGCTACCGATTGTGTCGGCGAGGAAGCCAAAAAAACCGTGGATGGCCTGGAGCCCGGTGGCTTCGTCCTGTTGGAGAATGTGCGCTTCCACGCCGGTGAGGAGGCCAATGATCCCGGTTTCGCCGCAGCCCTTGCCGCCAATGCCGACCTTTACGTGAACGACGCCTTTTCCTGCGCCCACCGCACCCATGCCTCCACCCATGCCGTGGTGGAACTTCTTCCGGCGGCGGCGGGACGGCTTATGGAGGCCGAACTGGCGGCACTGGCGGGCGCCTTGGAGAACCCGCAACACCCGGCCGCCGCCATCGTCGGTGGCGCTAAGATTTCCACCAAGCTCAACCTTCTGGGAAACCTGTGTAGGCGGCTCGATTTGCTGGCTATCGGCGGCGCCATGGCCAACACCTTTCTCCATGCCCAAGGCGTGGATGTAGGCAATTCCTTGTGCGAGCATGACATGGCAGAGGCCGCGCGGGCCGTTCTCGGTCAAGCGCAAGAGGCCAGCTGTGAGATCATGCTTCCCGTTGATGCCGTGGTGGCCAGGGAATTGGCCTCGGGTGTTATCACCCGCATTGTAGCCATCGGCGAGATACCCAAGGAGGCCATGATTCTGGATGTGGGGCCGCAGAGCACGGCGGACCTGGTGGGCCATCTGGAGACGTGTAAAAGTGTGGTGTGGAACGGGCCGCTGGGGGCCTTCGAGACCCCACCCTTCGATGCCGGAACCAATGCCGTGGCCGAAGCCGCCGCAAGGTTGACGCGAGAGGGAAAACTTATAAGCGTGGCGGGAGGCGGCGATACGGTTGCGGCTCTGGCCCATGCCGGGGTAATAAATGACTTGATTTATGTTTCGACGGCAGGCGGTGCCTTTCTCGAATTCATCGAGGGCAAGGATCTGCCTGGTGTTATAGCGCTCAAAACCGCCACCAAAGTTCCGGTACTATAGGGAGAATAAAAACCATGTCGGCTTCGCAATTAGCACAAACAGCCCAGGAAATCGCGGCCAGACCACGAGGCATCCTGGCGGCGGATGAAAGCACCGGCACCATCGAAAAACGCCTCAAAAGTATCGATGTCGTCTCCAGCGAGGACAATCGGCGCGACTATCGTGAATTACTGTTTCGCACCGAGGGGCTGGGGGAATTTATTAGCGGCGTGATCCTCTACGATGAGACTATTCGCCAGAAGGCCGCCGACGGCACGCCATTGGTCGATGTTATCCGCAGCCAAAATATGATCCCAGGAATCAAGGTCGATACAGGTGCTAAGGACCTGACGGGTATGGCTGGCGAGAAAGTGACCGAGGGCCTGGACGGCTTGCGCGAGCGTATGGGTGAATACCGCGAAATTGGGGCGCGTTTTACCAAATGGCGCGCAGTGATCACCATCGGAGAAGGCATCCCCAGCGATGCCTGCATTTCTGCCAACGCCCATGCCCTAGCCCGCTATGCCGCGTTGGCTCAGGAGGCCGGCCTAGTGCCCATTGTCGAGCCGGAAGTCCTAATGGACGGCGCGCATGATATCACGCGTTGTTACGAGGTCAGCGAAAAGACATTTAAATGCGTCTTTGCCGAACTGGCGGCGCAAATGGTGGCGATGGACGGTATATTGCTCAAACCGAACATGGTGCTATCGGGTAAGGATTGCCCCGATCAGGCGGGCATCGAAGAGGTGGCGAAGAAAACCGTTCAGTGCCTCAAGGACTGTGTACCAAGTGAGGTTCCTGGAATCGCCTTTCTTTCCGGCGGCCAGTCGGACGAGGACGCAACCGCTCATCTGAACGCCATGAATGCGCTCGGGAAATTCGACTGGAACCTGACCTTTTCCTACGGGCGCGCTCTGCAACACCCGACACTAGTCTGTTGGGGCGGTAAAGCCGAAAATGTCGCTGTCGCCCAGGCCGCATTACTCCACCGGGCGCGGATGAACAGCCTCGCCACCACAGGCGAATACAACCCCGACATGGAACAGGCCCTCGCCGCTTGAGAAATCGAGGAAAACCATGAGCCAGGCCATCAAGATCGCACCTTCCATCCTTTCCGCCGATTTCGCAAAACTTGGTGAGGAAATCCGCGCTATTGATAAAGCGGGGTGCGATTACATCCATGTGGACGTAATGGACGGCCATTTTGTGCCCAACATCACAGTCGGCCCGGCCGTAGTCAGGGCCATGCGCCCCCACAGCAAAAAGCCCTTTGACGTGCATCTCATGATTGATCCCGTGGACACCTATATCGAGGCCTTCGCCGAGGCGGGAAGTGACATTATTACAGTCCATGTGGAGGCCGGACATCACATTGACCGTTCGTTACAGCTCATCCGCTCACTGGGTAAGAAGGCGGGTATCTCCCTCAACCCAGCCACCCCGGCTGAAGCAGTGGAGTATGTCCTGGACAAGGTGGACCTGATACTCGTCATGTCGGTTAATCCAGGCTTCGGCGGCCAGTCCTTCCTCACCTCGCAACTGGAAAAGATTAGGCGGCTGCGTGCCATGATTGGCGAACGTAAAATCGAACTGGAGGTGGATGGAGGTGTGACAGCGAAGAACGCACCCGAGATAATCACCACGGGCGCAGATGTTCTGGTGGCGGGCTCCGCCGTTTTTGATTCGGGTGATTACGCCACTAATATTATCGGTCTTCGTGGATGAGTAGATTTAGACACGAAGTTACATTGAAGTCGAGCTAGCCTACCCTTTACGCCGGTCCCGCTACCACCCGTGAGCGGGTAAGGATCGGGAAAAACAAGATTGAAAACAACCCGAAGGCAGTAATCCACAAGCCGCTCGAAAGCCAGAGGGCGGTATCGAAGGCATCCAGACCCAAGAAGGGTATTCCTACCCGTGTGAGAGCAGCCAAGGATACCATCACGTAGGCCACCGATATGGTCAATCCTGCGCGCAATGGCCGCCCTGTATGCCCGAGCGAGGCGCGGGTCATGATGGCTATAGTCATGGTGCCGATGGCGCCTACGGTGATCCCATGCACGGCGTCGGCAGGACTTATAAAATCGCTCAACAGAGCCAGTCCTTTCAACGCCAAGCCCACTACGAGCCAGCCATATCCCAGATGCAGTACCAGAAGTATTGGCTTCCTAAGAGTTTTTATCCCCTGCCAGAGGGAAAGCCTTAATCCGTTGAGCAATGCAGCCGCTAGCGCTACCACCCCTGCCGCATGACTAGAATCCAGGACCAGATCTGCAATGAGGAGTGCCAGAAGTGACGCCAGAGCAAGACGGTCGAGGAGAGGGAAGCTACGCACTTGAGCCTCGGCGCCCTGCGCCTTAAGCACGTTTGCAGTAAAGGAAGACGTCACCCGCCCACCGATGATACCGATCAACAGCGCCATACAATCCACCATTAGTGTCAAGCCGTGCCCGGCGATCCCATCTGCAATACCCAGTGATTCAAGATGGAACAACAGATTCCCCAGAGCCATAACCGCCAGAATCGGTGGAAAGATGAAGCTACGCCGTGATTTGCCCAGCTTCAGCGCAGGCAGTATTAACCACGCCAGTGCCGGGAAGAAGGCAACGTCCAGCCCCGCTACCAGAGCCGCAGGCACCGCCGGGGCCAGCCACGGGCTTATGCGCGCGGCCAGCCACAGAAAGAAAAGAGCGGCCAGCCTGGCACCTGCAACAGGTGGCGCACCGGCCCACGTGGGAACGGCGGTAAGAAAGAATCCAGCTACCGCCGCGCCTGTGTAGCCAAATAACATTTCGTGGGCGTGCCAGTAAGCGGGCGGCATGGCCAGTTCAAGGCCGACCCACCCCTGGATCAGAGCGAGCCACACCGCCATGGCGAGAAAGCTATAGATTCCTGCCGCCAGAAAGAAGGGGCGGAACCCACGCTCGAAGAACATGGTGGCGAAAGAATTACCGTCTTTCATGGAACTTGCCTTCATCGCTGAAAAAGTCCGGAAAATCCACGGAAAGTCCAGGAAAAACCTTACGTGTGGATGTGGCTCTTTTCCACTCCGAACCATATGCGGCCAAGCGCCGCATTCGCCCTAAGGACAGGTTTTACGATGTTATAGTAATTCCGGTGAACTATATTTCTTTCGCCCGGCACTCAGCAAAAAAAGCCGGGAAAGGGGGATTCCCTAGTACTTATAGGTGATGCCGAGCCATAGCTTCGTGGTATCCGGGGCAACGGACGTATCCGCGGTGTTGAAGAAGGCCGCGGTCAGGCGCGGGGTTACATGGTCCCAGAAGGTGCGCTTGATGTCGAAGAACGTCTCGGTGCCGTAATTGGCGCTGGTGTTCTCCGCATCCAGGCTTTTGAAGCCCAGCACCAGGTTGGTGCCGTAGACCTTGGTGCCAATCTTGGCATAGAGGTCGGTGATGCCGTCGCTGGGCGTGGTCAGGAACAGATCGGTCCAGCCCTCGAACAGATGCAGGGTCGCCAGCGGCATCTGGAAGGCTTTGGTGCCGTCGCCCTCGAGCGATTCATAGCCGACTTTCATGGTCACGCCCTTGTAGTCGATGCCGCCCTCGCCAAACCAATAGTCGAGGTCGAAATTGCTGGCGTTCTGTTTCCAGTCCTCCTGGTTGGCGTATTCGCCGGTGTAGAGGACCTTCCAGTCGTCGTCGATAGCATAGTTGCCGATAAACCGGATGCCGAAGGTCTTGGTCGAATCGCCGGAGAAGATGGCGCGGTCGTAATCGAGAAGCAGGGCGCGGGCGGACAACTCGCCGATGCCTTCAAACTCATAGCCGACCCGCGCCAAATGGGAGGACATGCCGCGGGTGCCGGCGGTGGCGTGGGCCTTGCTGAAGATGCGGTGCACCTTGTCGATATAGATGTATTGGAGCGAGGCGTTAGGGATGGAGGTGTTGATGATGCGCGTGGAGTCGAAGGTCTGTTCGTTCTGGCGCCAGCCCACATTGCCGATGAAACGGTGGTTGTCCCAGATGATGCGCTGGCGGCCCACCTTCACGGTGGTATCGGGGATGAGGGCCTCCTTGCCGCCGAATTTCAGGAAAAGCTGGTTGAGTTCGGTGTCTTCGGGATCGACAACCGTGGGAAACTCGGAGCGTCCGTTGATGGTGCTGTTATAGCGGTCGTCGCCTATGGCGCGGACGTCTTCCACATCGAAGCCGAAACCGAAACCGTAGAAATAGCCGGTCTCGTAACCGAAGCGGGTGCGCAGGTTGACGGCGTTGGCGTCGCGGGACTTGCTGTCCTGATCAACAAATTCATAGCGGAAACGGACGTTGAGGATGAACTTACCGTCATCCACCACCGCTTTATTTAGCCTGTCCAAGACAACCGAATCACCGGCAATAGACGGTAAAGGTACGGATAATGAAAAAATAAGGACTATAGAAAAAGGAAGAAGTTTGCACGGTCTGAGCATTTTCACTTCTCCACCGTATTTTAATTCATGGGCGCACTACCACTCAGGAGTGATGGCTACTCCTCTATACCGTGTTTCACATAGAATATTCTGAAACTTAAAGCCTCAGGTGACAAAATGTCGCAATGCCCTGCCCATCGGTGGTTGAAAACGAAAATACGGCCTAGAAATCAACCTGAGCACGGAGCATAAAAATCTGCGGATCGTCATTCGCGGCAGAGCTTTCGTCGGCGTGTAAGTTGCCACTGTTATTGGTGGCGTTGTCATTATTATCAACCAAGATGTAGTTGGCCATGAAGCGGATATATGGGTTGACGTACCAGTTAAGCCCCAAGGTCATATTATGCTCCACACCGCCCGTAATAGTTCCGTCATCGAGGTCAATGCCGCTGTAGCGGGCAGCTACCTGCCACGCTCCGAGACCGCCCCTATGGAGTGACTTAAGAGGTTTAACTCGACCAAATCCGCCCTTCTTCACGGAATAGGGACGCGTTTCTCCGGTGAGGAAGTAACTGCCCTCCAGATACCAACCATAGAAATCGAAATCTGTGGTGACATCACTGCTCGACGTGCGGTCAATATCGACCCGCACATATTCACCCTGAAGCGAGACCGGGCCATAGACACCGGCAACTTCTCCCCCCCAGCGCACTAGATCGTCGGTAGTGGTGATGGCACCGGTGCTGACCATGCCTGACATAATGTGAGATTCAGGACGCGGCTCAAAAGTGATGCTGGAGCTATCCTGGTTTTCAAAATAGTTGCCCCAGAGCCCGAAATGTAGGACGCGGCCTTTGTCGTGGTAATGAGCGTGGGTCAGGCGGACGCCAGTTTGCCAATCATCGTCACCCTCCCCTAAGGCATCGTCATCTACGTCGGCGCCCCAGATGCCACCGGTGAAACTCCAGTTATCACCGTGGATATTCCCCGAAATACCGATTTGACGGTCACCGACACCGCCGACGAAGGCACCGTGGGCGGTGCTGCGTTCCATAAAGGTGATGAAGCGTGAACTGGTTACGTTCTCGACCATCATCGGAATTTTGTGATGGCCGACAGTGATATCCAAGTTGTGGAAGGACTTCCAGCCAGTGTATTTGATCCACACATCCTTGGCCGATACAGCGTTGCCAGCGAAATCCCATTCTGTCTTGAAGTGCCAGTCCTTAAATATGGTGCCGGCAAGGTGCAGCCGGACGCGGCGGATCTCGGTGTCGTCGTCCATATTGGTTTTGTCCTCGTTGAACCAAGCAGCATCGGCCATGAGGCGGCCGCCGATCTGCGCCTTGAAGTTACCGTTTCCAGATTCGACCTTGATGCCGCCCTTGGTGGAAAACCTGAACCCCTCCTTGGCTTTGTCTTCGGCATCGGCACTAAGGGCCTGCTTCTCCCTAACCACCTTGAGTTCGTTCATGGGCCGGTTCAAGTCCTGCTGCATCCGCTTGATCTGCTGCTCAAGGGCTTGCGTATCGGCGGCCAGAACAACGTTATCACCAGAAGTGATACCGGGAATGGAAAAGCAGAAAACCAAAAATATGATGACCCTGGCGGTGGGAAATACATTCTTGGTGTGGCCATGGTTTCCGGCGTGAGGGGATTCCGACATCTCCATATATCCAATGTTTCCTTGGTCTCCACATATTGCCTTGGGATACATGCCGTTGCACGCGGTTCTACGCAGTATTTATGTGACAGAACGAATGTAGTTTTATGAAACTTCCGTGATAATGCTCATTTACTGCTGCCATTGGGTCCTTATTCCTTGATACGGGGATCTCCAACCTCCCTGGCATTGGGAAAGAAGAGCTGTTGACCACCGATCCTGTAGTCGGCAATGGCTTTCTGGCCGGCGCCCGAGGTCAGCCAGTCCATGAGGGCCAGGGCTGCGTCTTTTTTCACATGGGGAAAACGCGCCGGATTAACCAATGTCACTCCGTACTGATTGAAAAGATGCGGATCTCCCTGCACCAGAATTTTCAGATCGCCTCGGTTTTTAAAACTCAGCCACGTCCCACGGTCACTGAGAGTGTAAGCATTCACAGCCGAGGCCACGTTGAGGCTGGTCCCCATGCCGGAGCCGGTCTCACGATACCAGGGACCAAATGAGGCGGGGTTAAGGCCGCCTGCCTCCCAAATTCGCAGTTCTGCCCTGTTGGTGCCGCTGTCATCGCCACGGGACACGAAGGTAGCGCGCCCCGCCGCAATCCTGGCGATTGCTGCTGCCGCGTCGTCCATGCCAGAAACAGCGGCGGGATCGGCTGACGGCCCAACGATGACGAAATCGTTGTACATTACCTTGCGTCTGTCGATGCCAAATCCTGTGGCCACAAATGCCTTCTCTGCCTGGGGATCATGCACAAAAAGTGCGTCGGCATCACCGTGGCGCGCAAGCCGGATGGCCTGGCCTGTACCCACGGCGATAACACGCACCGTAACCCCAGTAGCTTTGGTAAATAGAGGGAGAATGTGGCCCAATAGCCCTGAATTCTGTGTAGAGGTGGTGGAGGCTACTGTGATGAATGTTTCCGCTGCTACCCCCTGCCGAATCACTCCTGTCAGATGTAATCCAAGCAGGGAAACTATCGCGATCCCCAAACCAAGGGAGGTGCAAAAGGCAAAAGTTAGGAGGTGTCTATTGAGGGGAGTTACCAAAATTTTCAAGGCCCATAAATTCGTCTTCGTAATCATCGCCATCGCCTTCATCACCCTCCGGCTTCAGCAGAGCCTTGAGCTTCATCCGCAGATTTCTGATCTGGTAATCTTTTAATTGATAAGCCCAGTTCGACAGCCTGGCATTGATATCTTCTGCCTTACGCAACACCTCTGCGGCGGCTTGCGCTTCCGTGGAAGCCACAAACCGTGTCCACGTTTTACCATCTAGAAGCGCCAGATCCATATCAATGACAAGCCCATCAAAGGTCTTAGCCTGGGCCTGGGCAAGGCTGTCACCAGAAAAATTAATCCTGGAAACTGGTGCTACGTCCACCAGGTCCAAGCCGTCCATAGCCATCCCCAACTGGTCCGGAGCGTCTGGCGAGCGCAGTTTGGCACCGTCAGGTAGATCTTCCACGGTGAAAAACGGAGTATCGGGAGAGGCTTTTGAGATCACTAGCCGTGTTCCGTCTGGCTGTACTGTCACCATGCGTGCTACGTCATCGCTTGGCACCTCGAGAATCCGCGTCTGCAGCCAGTAGAGGGGGTCGGTCCGCGCACCGAATTCACCTATGGCGAGCCAGGATTGCGCATCGCCGGGCTTACGCACATAAAGACCGCCTTCGGCAAGGTCAGTGTAACTGAACTTGCGGCGTCCAATGATGACATTTGCTAGATCATCGTCATCCTTGTTGCGCAAAATGAGCTCCACGGACTTCGACTTATCCGTGTCCACATCCTCCACATGAAGGCTGGCATAGCGTTCAGAAAGCTTGGTCTTTGGTTCGCTCAGGGCCAATTCCGAAAGGCCGATAACGGCGGTTCGCACGCGGTCGTCGCGAACCGGATAGCCGTTCTTGTCGTCGAGGACCCATCCCTTTGCTTCTCGCATAACAGTCAGCACTCCGCCCTGGCTACGCACATGAATCTTTGTTACCTCGTTCACCTTGTCGGACAAGGCCGGAAACATGAGAACTCCTGCTTTTTTGATAGTGGCGGGATTATAGCGACCGGCCACGCTGATCAGAGCTAGCATCGCCGCCACGGCGGTCATCATCACCAATATACGGAAGGTCTTGATAGTCACGACCTTACGTCCCCGCGTGCGCTGTGCCGGATGCGGTATCTCGCACGTTGGACAAGAGCCAAGACCAAAGCAAAAACCGCGATAAGAACCGGAATGGCCCAGATATTGAGAACCTTGAAAATAGAATCGAGGGAATCAATATCCTTGATAAGAGCATGCTGTACCTTGCGTAATTCCTTGCGAAGACCAAGGATTTCCCCACGATAGGTATCCAGCGCCATCTTGTTTTCCCGGGTCATCATGATGGCGCCTTCCCTCCCGCTTTGTTCCCTCAGCTCGTTGAGCTTAGACTCGGCTTCGGTTAGGTTCTTCCTGAGATCCCGCTCGCGCTCGCGGTAGCGTTGTTCAGCTTGGCGACGGATGTCCTCAATGAGCAAGAAAGGCCGGAAAGACAGCCCGCGGCTACGCAGGCTGATTAAGGCGTCACTGCCACTCAGATTGTCCAGAGTGTTGATGACAAAATCAGCGTTCCCAGCAAAAGGCACACCAAGTTGCTGGCCCATGAAGTTCTGGACCCTGATCCAGAAATTATCGGCGAGAAAGTCGGTATCACCGATAACGATTATGTTTGCGGGCGTGGTTGAGCGAGAGAGATGCTCGCGTACGGGCGTACCTGACGCTCCACTATTTTCCTCAGCCTCATGGTCTTCAGGAGCAGTGCTGGCGGGGGAACCCCCGGGGAAAGCAGTCTCTACGAAACCGTGCAACCTTGCAGCAAGGATAAAACGGGTGTCACTAGAGCGGAACTCCTGCAGCAGGGTATCGGGGGAAGGTTGTGGGTCCATCTTTGATGTGGGGATTATCATGGATTTGGCAGTGGATTGCAGCAACGGCTGCAGGGTCAGGCTCGAACCCTCCTCAAGGGTAAAATGGCCACTGCTGGCCAGGTTCAGGGTGTCGATCTGCGAAGTAATTACGTCGTCTCTGTTAAATGTCCCCTCACTCATGGCCAACCACGGGAGGTAGTCCACCACACGGGAACGCAGGCCAGACAGTTTTACCTGCTGGGCCGAGCTGAGGTCGCCCACCATCGTATCGGTAGCAAATTCAAGCCCCCAAGCGTCAAAAAGCTTACCCAAGGTCGAATAGGGAATAGGCTTGGAGGCCAGAGGAATCTTTCCCTGGAGCTGGCGTTCGGCGGCCTTGGCACGGGCTACCGCCGTTTCCGAATAGGGGTCCACACAGATCAAGGCGCGGCCACCGCGTAGGATGAACTGATCAACGTCGTAGAGCTGTCTCTCGGACAAGTTCTGTGGATGAGCGATCAGCAGGATATCCACGTCGTCATCAATACCGGCATCAGATCCCCGCAGGGAACGGATTTCGAAGAACTGTTTGGTTTGTTCGAAAATAGCCCAAGGCCGGAAGCTATTCATGGGGTCAGCGCCCATGGGAATGCTACTGAGCAGCCCCACCACCGGTTTCTTAGGGTGAGTTAAAGAAAAAACCAGTTTGGTGAGATCGTATTCGAGCAGCGGCTCACGGGCGGGATCAAAATAGGGGATCACTTTTTTCTCGTCGACGCTATTGATCGCCGCCAGACCGAAATAGCCCTGTTCGCTGGAAGCGCCTATGGTGACCCCCCGCAGCCCCAGTGCCAGGGCTTTATCCTCTTCCGGGGAGTAGGGTTCAGGGTCAAAGACCTCGAGTGTCAGCTTACCGTCGGAAATGGTAACGAAGCTCTCCAGAAGATCGCGCACTCGTTTGGAAAAGTTGGCATACAGCGGATCCTGTTCGGGTATGCGGCCTGAAAGGAAAAAGCGTACGGTGATAGGTTCGTCGATGGAGGTGAGAACCTCCCTGGTGCCTTGGGATAGTGTGTAAAGGTTGTTTTCCGTCAGATCGAGACTGGTTGAACGCAGCCACACCGAGGCCAGGATATTGACCGACAGGAACAGGATTACAGCCAGAATGATGGCCACCATCTCCCGTCTCTGCCAGTTCAGGATTCTCATGGAGAACCGCCCCATGGCCTATTCCGCCTTCTTAAGGTCGATCAGCATGACGTTGATGAACAGGCTGAGGACAATAAGGGAACCGAAGAAAACAAGGTCGCGAAGGTCAATTACCCCCTTGGTGATGGCGATGAAGTGATTGAGAAAGCTCATGGAGGCTATAGCATCCACAAGGACCCCTGGAAGCCAGCCACGGAAGAAATCCACCACCAGATCAAGGCCACTCATGAGGAACAGGAAAGAAACTGCTGCCGCCATGATGAAGGCGATGACCTGATTCTTAGTGGCTCCTGAAATACAGGAACCTATGGCCAGAAACGCGCCGGCCATCAGCAGGCTGCCGAAATAGCTGGCGAAAATCACGCCGTTATCGGGGTTCCCCAGATAATTGACGGTAATCCAGATGGGAAAGGTGAGGCCCAAGGCAATGAAAATGAAAAACCAGGCGGTCAGATACTTCCCGACCACCGCCTGCCCCACCGTCACTGGCAGGGTCATTAGTAATTCAATTGTACCAGTTTTGCGTTCCTCGGCCCAAAGCCGCATGGCCACAGCGGGGATAAGAAAAAGATAAAGCCAAGGATGAAAATAGAAAAATGCTTCCAGGTCAGCTTGTCCCCTGGCAAAAAAACCACCGATGTAGAAAGTAAAGGCTCCACAGAGAGCGAGGAAAATCACGATGAACACGTAGGCCAGCGGGGTAGAAAAATAGCTCATCAGTTCGCGCCTAAAAATAACGCCGATGTTGTGCATCATGGTTCCTTACCCTTCGTGGTCTGAAGTGAGTTCGCGGAAAACGTCTTCAAGCGTTTTTGACCCCGAAGAAGAACTCTTCAACAGCGCACCGGGAGTGTCGTCGAAAATCAAACGGCCCTTATTGATGATGGCGGCGCGGTTACATACTGCTTCTACTTCTTCAAGAATGTGGGTGGAAATGATGATGGCCTTGTTGGCGGCCATGTCGTGGATGAGATTGCGCACCCGATGTTTCTGATTGGGATCGAGTCCATCGGTGGGTTCGTCGAGAATAAGCACTTGCGGATCATGAATGATGGCTTGGGCCAGTCCCACCCGACGCTTGAACCCCTTGGAGAGTGTTTCCACATGCTGCGCCAGTACATCACCGATTTCCAGCTTCTCGATGGCCGTGACCAATTTTTGCTTCTTTTCGCTCCCGGTGAGGCCGCGGGCTTGAGCTATAAAATCAAGAAATTTTTCCACCGTCATATCGCCGTAGAGTGGTGCCCCTTCGGGCAGGTAGCCGATACACTGCTTGGCGAGGATAGGAAAATCGCCCACGTCATAACCGCAGACCAGGGAACGTCCCGCGGTGGGGGCGATAAAGCCGGCGACCATGCGCATGGCAGTTGACTTCCCGGCCCCGTTAGGACCCAAGAAACCTACCACGTCACCACGCCCCACCGTCAGGCTGACATCGGAAACAGCGGTCAGGGGACCAAACCTTTTAGTCAGCCCTTCAATGGCAATAAGTTTCTGCATACCTCTTCCCCACCTGGAGAACTATCAGTTCATCATCACTAATGAGAGTGGTTGCAAATATCCCGTTAGGAGGAATAATCGCACTAATTTTGGCAACAATATGACCGTGTAAACCGGATCCATGGTGTCATTCGGAAGAAGGTTTTAAACACTGGAGTTACTTTTTTCAAGCGCAAGACTCTTGCCAGAAAAGCCTAAGTCACGGAGGGAGAAAAGCTGGTGCCGCCGGGTGGAATCGAACCACCGGCCCCACCCTTACCAAGGGTGTGCTCTACCCCTGAGCTACGGCGGCATAAATAATGAGGCAGGCAACATGCCACAGCCATCCCATTGAGAGCAAGACACGCAAAACGGTCTTTTCCCTGCCCCTTGCATCGGGGTTGACCTGCTACGGTGCCGCCCCCACCATGCCTTCCTTCCCCGGTTAAGCAAGAAAGCCCGCGCCCATGCTGAAGAAAGACACGCTACCCGCCAAAACCAAGGCAGGGGACAAACAGACACGGCTGGCCAGCGCCCTGAAGAAGAACCTGCGCCGCCGCAAGGCCCAAGAGCGCGACAGGAGAAAAACCCTAGCAACAGGAGACAAGAAGAAAACAAGCGGACAGACCTGATCCCATTGCTCTCTATACTACAGAAGTGGAAGGCATCACCGCTTGTGGGAGAGGCGCGGCTAAAGTAGAACAGCCCCGACCCCATTTCCCAGATCCAGTTATGGTGAAAGGCTCATGGACCGTATCCATATCCGCGGCGGCAACAGACTGACCGGCACCATTCCCATCAGCGGTGCCAAAAATGCCGCCCTACCTCTGATGGCGGCCAGCCTTTTAACACAAGGAACCCTGCGCCTGTCCAACCTGCCGAATCTGGTGGATATTTCCACCATGGCTAATTTGCTATCGCAGCATGGCGTATCCTTGGAGATGAACGGTAACGCTACAGGCGGCCACACGGGGCGCGTCTTCTCGCTGAACGCAGGAACCATCACCAGCACGGTGACACCCTACAACCTGGTGCGTACCATGCGCGCCTCGATCCTGGTATTGGGACCTTTGCTGGCGCGCGAAGGCAAAGCCCAGGTGTCCCTCCCAGGAGGATGCGCCATCGGCACCCGTCCGGTGGATTTGCACCTGCAGGGCTTAGAGCAGCTGGGCGCGGAAATCGAGCTTGAGGAAGGCTATATCAGGGCCTGCGTTAAGGGCAGACTGAAGGGCACACACATCGTCATGCCCATAGTCTCGGTGGGGGCGACGGAAAACCTGCTGATGGCGGCCTGTCTGGCCGAAGGCACAACCATTATTTCCAACGCCGCACGCGAGCCAGAAGTTAGCGACCTGGCCAACTGCCTTGTAGCAATGGGAGCAAAGATCGGAGGCACTGGCAGCGATACCCTGACGATAACGGGGGTAACTTCCCTCAAGGGAGCCTCCCACGAAGTGGTGAGCGACCGGATCGAGACCGGCACCTACGCCATGGCGGCAGCCATTACCGGCGGCGACATCACCCTTACCGGGGGACGCCTTGACCTTATCGAATCTACGGCGAAGACGCTCATCCGCGCCGGGGTGGATATTACTCCCATCGATGGGGGATTAAGGGTATGCCGCAAAAGCGACAGAATCGAAGAGGTGGACGTCATGACTGAACCCTTTCCAGGTTTCCCCACTGACCTTCAGGCGCAGATCATGGCCATGGTAGCCTGCACCAAGGGCGCCTCCATGATTACCGAAACCATCTTTGAAAACCGTTTCATGCATGTTCCGGAACTCTGCCGCATGGGGGCTAATATTCACGTCCACGGAGCTTCCGCCATCATCCGCGGTGTCGAGGGCCTGACCGGAGCTCAGGTCATGGCTACAGACTTGCGGGCCTCTGTGAGCCTAGTGCTGGCGGGACTGGCGGCGGATGGCGAAACTGTTGTCGACCGCGTCTACCATCTCGACCGTGGCTATGAACGGCTAGAGGAAAAACTAGCCGCCTGCGGAGCCGATATCTCCCGCGTCAGGAAATAGGCCCCCTTCTTGCCGTAGTGGGCAAGCTGTGCCATTAAAGGCGCAAAACTTTTCGGACCCATCACGCCCGCACCAAAAGGGCGCCGGGAGAGCAAAGTGGCAGACAACGAGCAGAATGATGGGCTGATTATGGCCCTTCCAAGGGGGCGTATTCTCAATGAGGTGACGCCGCTGCTTCAGCGTGCCGGAATCAAACCGGAAGACGCTTTCAAGGATCCAGATTCACGCCAGCTGTGTTTTGCCACAAATCACTCCAATCTTTCTATCATTCGCGTACGCGCCTTTGACGCCGCCACATTCGTCGCCTTTGGCGCTGCTCATTTTGGTGTGGTAGGCGGCGATGTATTGATGGAATTTGACTACCCAGATATCTATTCGCCAATTGATCTAGGGATCGGAAAGTGCCGCTTAGTCGTGGCCGAACCTGCGGAAATGGCAGGGAATGACGACCCTGAACAATGGAGCCACATTCGCATCGCCACCAAGTATCCGGAGATCACCCGCCGTTATTTCGCCAAACGGGGAGTCCAGGCCGAATGTATCAAGCTCAACGGCGCGATGGAGTTAGCCCCCGCCCTAGGACTGTGCCGGCGTATTGTAGACCTTGTCTCTACCGGGCAAACGCTGAAGATCAATGGCCTAGTGGAGGTGGAGCGTATCGCCGACATTACGTCGCGTCTTGCCATCAACCGTGCCGCCCAGAAAACCAGGTCGGAAGAGATCTGCGCCTGGGTCGAGTGTTTCCGTGGAATCGCCAATGCCGATTGAACTAGATAGCACCAAACAAGACTTCGCCGCTGCTTTTGACGCCTTTCTCGATTCCGCGCGCGAGGAGGAAGCCGATGTGGACGCTACCGTGGCCACTATCCTCAATGATGTGAAGGCACGCGGCGACGCGGCACTTCTCGACTATACTAAGAAATTCGACGGGATGGACCTAAATGTCTCAAGGCTGCAGCTGGAGCCCCATGAAATTGCCGACGCCGCGAACACCTGCGACGGTGAGTTAATCAAAGCGCTGGAACTTGCTGCCCAACGCATCGAGGACTACCACCGCCGCCAGCTTCCCACCGATAACCGCTACGTAGACGCCCAAGGCGTGACCCTAGGCGCTCGCTGGATGCCCATCGAAAGTGCTGGACTTTATGTACCCGGCGGTACCGCCGCCTATCCCTCATCAGTCCTAATGAACGCCATACCTGCCCGCGTGGCCGGGGTCGAGAGGCTGGCTATGGTGGTCCCCACCCCAGATGGCGAAATCAACCCACTGGTGCTAGCCGCCGCCAAGATTATCGGGATCGAGACGGTCTACCGAATCGGCGGTGCCCAAGCGATAGCAGCGTTGGCTTTCGGAACGCAGACGGTGGCACAGGTGGACAAAATCGCGGGACCGGGAAATGCCTACGTAGCGGCAGCTAAGCGGCGGGTTTTCGGCACCGTGGGTATCGACATGATAGCCGGGCCCTCGGAAATCCTAATAGTAGCAGACAAAGAAAACGATCCCGACTGGATCGCTATTGACTTGCTCTCCCAGGCCGAACACGATCCCCTGGCCCGGTCCGTTCTCATCACCGACGACGCCAGGTTCGCCACTGCCGTGATGGAGGCGGTGGTGATGCAGTTAAAAACCTTGCCACGTGCAGAGATCGCGAGAAAAAGCTGGAACGATCATGGTGCGGTCATCACCGTGGGCGATCTGAACGAGGCGGTGGTACTCATAGACGCGATGGCACCAGAGCATGTTGAATTGGCGGTGGCGAAGCCCGAGAAACTAGAGGAACGGGTACGTAATGCCGGTGCCATCTTTCTTGGGCGTTTCACGCCCGGGGCCATTGGCGACTACATCGCCGGTCCTAACCATGTGTTGCCTACCTCGCGCAGCGCGCGATTTTCGTCGGGTCTAAGCGTCTATGATTTTCTCACCCGTATCTCCTTGGTGGGCTGCGACGCCGACAGCCTCAAGGCCATCGGCCCCGCAGCGGTGACACTAGCTCAGGCAGAAGGGTTAGATGCCCATGCCCAGTCCGTGGCAATCCGCCTCAACACGCCCCTCAGCAAATAGTTTCCCCCTCGACCAAGCAGCGGCAGTGTTAACCCCGAGAATGGTAATTTTTAAGAAAACAGCAAAAAGTGTTGAAAACCTAGCGTAAGTTGCCTATTCCCACTTATCGTTCGACGCGCTTCGCCGTTCATAGCATAAAAGAGAAGGAGGCTTCGTGGCGAAAGAGGAGTTAATGGAGTTTTCAGGCACGGTTATGGAACTGCTGCCTAACGCGATGTTTCGGGTCAAGCTGGACAATGACCATGAAATCCTCGCCCACACTGCCGGTAAAATGCGCAAACATCGCATTCGCGTCCTTGCCGGTGACCGCGTCACCGTCGAAATGACCCCTTATGACCTGACAAAGGGGCGTATCTCCTTCCGTTTTAAATAACCCCTTGTTCCGTGGCCGTCTCCACACTCGTGGCAAAGACGCCTCTGATCCTGGCTTCGGCTTCGCCGCGGCGTCTTGAACTACTTGAACGAATCGGCATCCACCCCAACGAGGTGGACCCCCCACATATTAATGAATCTCCCCTGTGCAACGAAAAACCAGCCGACCATGCCTTGCGACTGGCCCGTGAAAAGGCCGGGATCGTCCACGCCCGTCATCAGGGCTGTTTCATCCTTGCCGCCGATACAGTGATAGCCTGCGGTAGGCGTATCCTTCCAAAAGCGGGTGACACCGCCCAAGCGCTGTCCTGTCTAGAACTGCTTTCCGGGCGGCGGCACCGGGTCCTCGGTGGCGTTTGTATCATCGATCCCGAAGGCACGCTCCATAGCCTCCGTGTCACCACCATCGTGGCCTTCAAACGGTTGACGGGGGGAGAAATAGCGTCCTATCTGGAGAGTGACGAATGGCGTGACAAGGCAGGAGGATACGCTATTCAAGGGCGTGCCGAAGCGTTCGTGCGCTTCATTAATGGTTCCTATAGTAACGTGGTGGGGCTACCCCTGTTCGAGACTCACACTCTGTTGGCGGGGCTAGGATACCCAGGAGAAATACGCACCCTAGAGGAAAGACTATCACCATGACTGGCGATTTTCTGGTGAATTTGGTTCCCGGCGAAATGCGGGTGGCCGCCGACGGTGACCTCCCGCGTGAGCGTTTCGACGTGGCGCCTGGAGAAATCTCGTGAGCGCTAGCGAGAAGAGCAAGACCGGTTCAGGCCCTGCCTGCCCCGTGTGCGGCCGTCCACGGGCAGCGCAATACCGCCCCTTTTGTTCATCTGGATGCGCCCAGCGCGACCTCGGACACTGGCTCAATGGCAATTACCGCATCCCCACAAACGAGGAACCTGAGGATATGGAAGGCAATCCCGACACCATCCATGAAATTTCAGACCAGGAGGATTGAGACCGACCTCCTGGGGGTTCTAGACAGGGGGTGGGAATTTTTCTATAAGCGGCAGCAAGCTGAGGATTACGCCCATTCAAGGACGTCTTTCAAAAACATTTAACCTATTTCCTTCGCCCAGGTAGCTCAGTTGGTAGAGCAGTGGACTGAAAATCCTCGTGTCGGTGGTTCGATTCCGCCCCTGGGCACCATTTTCCCCATTCTTCGAAACCGCAGAGATAGGACCCGACTCCTAGCAATCGAAATACCACTACATACCAAATCGCGTTAGGACGAATTTAACCCCGAAGCGGAGAGACGGCTTCTAGAGCGCTCCGGCCTGTTGCAGCACGTCCTGGGCATGGCCCTTGACTTTGACCTTGCGCCAGAGTTGGCGCACTACGCCTTCGCCGTCGATAAGGAAGGTGGAACGTTCGATCCCCATGTATTTGCGGCCGCACATACTCTTCTCCACCCAGACACCATAGGCCTTGCACACCGCTCCTTCCTCATCAGCAGCCAGAGGGAAGTTGAGTTCGTATTTGGCCTTGAACCTGTCATGCCTGTCCACGCTGTCACGGGATATGCCGATAATGGCGGCGTCTATCCTCTTGAAATCCGGTAGGGCGTCGCGGAAATCACAGGATTCCTTGGTGCAACCGGGCGTTAAGTCCTTGGGATAAAAATACAGGATCACCTTGTTGCCACGCAGGTCGGACAGCATAATTTCACCGCCGCTGTCGGTAGCCAGGGTGAAATCGGGGGCTGTGTCACCGGGCTGAATGGTCATAGGGGTCAGGTCTCCTTATTTTTTGCGTAACTTTGATCATCGTTTCGTAAAGGCCGCGTGCCTCCACCGCTCCCAACGGGAGGGCGCTTCATAGAAGAAAGTTTGGTACAATGCCGCCGGTTATAGAACTGTGGCCGTAAGGAAAACCTATTTGCGATCTTCTCCGGGTGGGTGGAGAGAAAGCAGCGCCAAGCGCCCTCCCTACAGCAGAAGGGCGTGCGGCGATAGCAGTGGAGGTCAGGAGGAGTGTTAAGCTCTTGGCTCTTCGCTCGGCTCTTCGCTCGGCTCTTCGCTCGGCTCTTCGCTCGGCTCTTCGCTCGGCTCTTCGCTCGGCTCTTCGCTCGGCTCTTCGCTCGGCTCTTCGCTTGGCCCTTCGCTTGGCCCTTCCGCCAAGCTGAGGTTCTGGGCTGCAAATTTTCCGTTGCGCCCCTCCGCAAGTTCATATTCAACCTTCTGTCCCTCGTTCAGCGTGGGCAGATTGGCCTCTTCAACCGCAGAAATGTGCACGAAGGCGTCATCAGAACCATCCTCCGGAGCGATGAACCCGAAGCCTTTTTGGGGGTTGAACCACTTAACAGTGCCTATAGGCATGTTTTCTTACTCCATAATATTGGGATAACAACGCCGTCATCCTCGATCATTTTAAGCAAATGCGGAACTCATGTTGCAAACCAATACCAAGGGGATCGAGAACGCCCTAGCAAGGGACGAGCGATGGACCCGCATACTGGGAATGATGAGTGCCTCTGATGCTCCAGCTTCGATTATACAAGAGCTTTATCGCAGGATTCAAGGAATCCTGCATGTTTAGGCATGCGATGATTATAGTTTCCCTGCTTTTCCGCTTTGCGCCGTCTGCAGGTTATCATCGACAATACTCTGGCAGCTTAATCACTTTCCGTGCCTCCGCACTCTCAGCTACCGCATACAGCCCGCCTGAATAACGTGGACAGTCCAGTGCCAGTCCTTCCTTGATAATGGTAGCACCGATATCTTCTCCTTCAAGATAGCAGGTGCCGACGCGGCGGTCATAAGTCTTCTCTCCGGATAGTTCGCAGCGGACGATTTTACCTATGACAAGATCGCGCATGAATTGCTTCGATTGTGGCCCGAATGGCTCGTTCAACTCAGGCGCCGACACGCCGTTCAGCCGGATTGGCAGTTCGCCGAGTTCAATGGTATCGCCGTCGCGGACATGAGTGACGAGACCGGTTAAGGTTGATTCGGCAGCAGCAGTTGTAGCGAGTCCGGTAATTAAAGTAATAGATATGCAGAGGATGCAGGGCAGATGTTTCATGGACACCAACTTAGCGCGATGTTGCTCCATTTGTTACCCGAGAACGAAAAAGGCCCCAGCGCCGAAACGCTAGAGCCTTGATATTTATTGGTAGCGGAGGGCAGACTCGAACTGCCGACACCCGGATTATGATTCCGGTGCTCTAACCAACTGAGCTACTCCGCCATAAGGGATATGGTGGCCTATACGCCGGGGAGAAGGGAACTGTCAAGCCGCTACAGCAGCGCTTTCCTCGTGAACAATCCAGCCCCCACCCAGCATCCGCTCGCCGTCGTAGAAGACACAGGCTTGGCCTGGGGCGACACCGGCCTGGGGTGTTTCCAGAACCACTTCGGCATCATCTTCTCGGCTATAAAGGGTAGCCACCACAGGCGACTGGGCCGAGCGCAGCTTTACCGCAACCTTTGTGCCCTCAGGAGGGATGTGAGAGCCCGGCCCCAGCCAATTGACCTCGCGCACGCGCAGGCAGTAGCGTTTTAGGGCTGCCAATGGGCCAACGATGACCCGGGCCATTTTTGGATCGATACCCACCACGTAGAGTGGCATACCGTCGCTACCCTTCATGCCGCCGATGCCTAGCCCCTTACGCTGGCCCACAGTGTAATGGATGACTCCGTGATGGCAGCCCAGAACAGAACCGTCTACATGGACGATATCACCGGGCCTGGCTGCGCCGGGGCGCAGCTTCTCTACCACGGCCCCGTAATTGCCGTCGGGTACGAAACAGATGTCCTGGCTGTCTGGCTTGGCACTCACAGGGAGCCTAAACTTCCGTGCCAACCCCCGGGTGGAGGTTTTTTTGATGGCTCCCAATGGAAAGCGCAAGAGATCGAGTTGAGGCCGCGTGGTGGCGAAGAGAAAATAACTCTGATCGCGCGAGGGATCGGCGGCCATGAATAGTTCCGGGCCCTCCAGACCTGGGGCGCGGCGCACGTAATGGCCGGTGGCCAAGGTGTCGGCGCCAATATCCATGGCCATTTCCAGAAGATCGCGAAACTTCACCGTCTGGTTACAGCACACGCAGGGGATAGGAGTCTCACCCCGCGCGTAGCTATCTGCAAAGACCTCGATTACGCCCTCACGGAAACGAGATTCGTAGTTAAGCACATAATGGGGAATGCCAATATGGTCAGCCACCCGACGCGCGTCGTGGATGTCTTCGCCGGCGCAACAGGTGCCGGGACGCACTGTCGTTTGCCCGTGGTCGTAGAGTTGGAGCGTGATACCTATCACGTCATAGCCTTCATCAGCGAGCATGGCAGCGGTGACGGCACTATCCACACCACCGGACATGGCCACCACCACCCGCGTTTCTGCCGGAGGCTTGTCAAAACCAAGAGAATTCATAGAGGCATTCATTACCGGAATATGGAGCCTTCAAAAATGGGAAACAAGTCCGCATGGAGGTGACAGGCAAATTGAGTGAGACACGGGAAATCGGAAAATTCTGTGCTAGTCCCTCTCCTCGATCCATGCGACCTGAATGGCCTCAAGGATTTTCTCGTTGGAGCGTTTGAGATCGTCGTCGAAACCTGGCAATTCCGTGACCCAGCGGTGGAGGTCGGTGAAACGCAGGTTCACGTTATCAACCTCGGGGTGGCACTCCTCCAATCCGATGGCAATATCGTGGATGTCTGTCCAGTGCATGGGAATCAGTCTACCATCATATTGCGGGTGGAGACCGGCAGAGTCACGGTAATCCCGTCCAGTTCTGGAGTGATGATAATCTGGCATCCAAGCCGTGAGGTGTGGGTCAACCCCCAGGCTAGGTCAAGCATATCTTCTTCGTCTTCAGTGGCTTCCTTGAGCTTACCGTAGTAGTCGGGATCCACGATTACGTGGCAGGTGGAACAGGCCAGAGATCCTTCGCAAGCACCTTCGAGGTCGATATTGTTCTTGTGAGCGATCTCAAGTACGGACAGGCCTTCGGGCGCGTCTACCTCGTGGCGGGGTCCGTCTGAGTCGATGAAGGTCATTTTTGGCATAAGGAGGTGTCTTTTCTTGTCTATTGAGGTTGGTGCGAGCCGTGCGCCCGTTCCTTAACAATCACGAACGGCAAGTTCAAGATTCAACGCGCTGTCGCTATATCGTCGCCTTTCTTGTCCTCGCCTGCCCCAGCGCCAGAAGACAAATCATCCTCCGTCAGCTCGGACACCTGTTTGCCTTCCAAGGCCTTGCGGATACCGCGGTCCATGCGGCGTTCGGCAAAGGCGCACGAGACCTTATCGAGTTCGGCAATTCGGGCGTAGATAGTGTCGCGGTCGGCGCCAGCGATGGCATCGCGTAGGTGAGTAACGACCCGGTTGATATGATCACGCTCGGCCTCGGCGCAGAGGTCGCCATCGGCAGAAAATGCCGCTCCAAGCGCCACCAGCATCCGCTCACCGTCCACTTGGGCCTCAGCTAAAAGGCGTTCGCTCATATCGGATTTGGCGTGTTCCATGCTTTCACGCAACATACGCGCCATGTCTTCCTCTCTGATGCCGTAGGATGGTTTGACCTCTACATGCTGTTCAAGGCCGGTGGTCTGTTCGCGCGCCGAGACGGTAAGCAGGCCGTCGGCGTCAATGATGAAGGTGACAAGAACACGGGCTGCCCCTGCAGTCATGGGCGGGATACCGTGTAGCTCGAAACGGGCCAGCGAACGGTTCTGGCTCACCATCTCGCGCTCACCCTGAACCACGTGAATAATCATGGCCGTCTGGCCGTCCTGATAGGTGGTGAATTCCTGGGTTTTGGAAACCGGAATGGGGGTATTTCTGGAAATTACCTTTTCCGTGATCTTGCCCATAGTTTCGATTCCCAGGCTTAGTGGTGTCACATCTAGCAGTAGGCTGTCGGACCCTATAGTCAGGGCCTCGGCTTGAATCGCCGCGCCCAGTGCTACCACCGCGTCAGGGTCAATATCGGCCAGCGGTTCACGCCCGAATAGTTCCGCCACTCGCGCACGCACCAAGGGCACCCGGGTGGAACCACCTACCAACACCACACCGCTCACGTCTTCGGGTGCAAGGCCAGCATCTTCGATTACATGGCGGCAAATGTCGGTAGTACGCTCCACAAAAGACACAATCAGAGATTCATAGGTCTCCCGGTCGAGGCGGTGGTGGGTAGTGGCACCGTCAGTATCAATTACCCATTCGCCATCTTGGGCTGAAGACAGGCATTCTTTGGCCAAACGTGCCGACATGAGTGCCGTCTTCACCTCAGTTCTGGTGAGGGCGTGAGAGGAATTTCCTTCAGTCCTCTGGGCCAGGAAATACTCGGCGATGGCATGGTCGAAATCATCGCCGCCCAGCGCGGCGTCACCACCAGTAGCTAAGACCTGGAAGATGCCTTTTTCCATACGTAGCAGGGATACATCGAAGGTACCGCCGCCCAAGTCATAGACCGCAAACACGCCTTCCGCGTTCTTGTCCAGTCCGTAGGCTAGGGCCGCCGCCGTGGGTTCGTTCACCAGCCGCAGCACCTCAAGCCCAGCAAGTCGGGCGGCATCGCGGGTGGCAGTGCGGGCGGCATCGTCAAAATAGGCTGGCACCGTGACCACGGCGCGGTCCACGGCGTGGTCGAGCGTCGTTTCTGCACGCATTTTCAACGCCCGTAGGATATCAGCCGAAATCTCCACTGGGGTCAGGGTCCGCCCCCTTACCTTCAAGCGTACCATGCCGCCCTCCTCATCTCCGTCCTGACCTACCGCCGGTTCAAAAGGAAGGGTGCCGGCAAGGGATTTGATGTCTTCAGCCTTCCGGCCCATGAGTCGCTTGATGGAACTGACTACTGATTCGGGCTCCTCAAGAAGGGCCCGGCGCGCCAACTCCCCCACCAGTGGCAAGGCCTTGGTGTCTTCACTGTAGGCCGCCACAGAGGGCACCAGAAATGACCCGTCTTCGCCAGGCAGGATTTCCGGCCGGCCATCGTGGGATATCGCCACCGCCGAATTTGTGGTTCCGAGATCAATGCCTACAGCAAGATCATGTTCACCTTCATGAAGCGCGGGAGTCTCGCCAGGTTCGTGTATCTGGAGCAGGGTGGTCATAACGGTCTCAGGGAATGTCTCAGTAAGTATCTCAGGGGGCTTGGGAATGACGAGCACGGGCGGTGCGCAGTTCGTCTTCGAATTTTATCAGGTATTTGAGCCTTGTGGTGAGGCGGTCGGCGGTGGAGAGGTCGTTTTTCCCGAAAGCGTCCGCCAGCTCCGCCAGGCAGTTAGCCTTTTCACCGCCTGCCACAGTAGCGATCCCTTCCACTGCGTCCAGGCTTTTAGCTTCCGCCAGGGCCTCGCGCTGTTCCATGGCTTCCATCAGAAGCACGGGATCGCTCATAGTGTTGCAGCCATCGGCGTGGATGGTCATGCCCTGCATTTCAAGCAGGGTGATGGCACGCTTTACAGGATCCTGGAGAGTTTCGTAAGCAGTGTTGATGTCCGCGGTAAGGGCAATGGAGATGGCCCGTTCCCGGGAGGTTTTTGTGGCGAAGCGGTCGGGGTGGAGCTTCCGTTGCAGATCGAAATAGTGGCGGTCCAGCTCTTCTGATGGTATTTCGAAGCCGGGCTCAAGGTCGAGGCGGGCAAAATGGTCTAGGGGGCGCGGCGGTTGTACCGCCTCGCAGGTGCTGCAGAACAGGTCTCCTGCCATCACCGGTCCACGGCACGACCAGCAGGCGTTCACCCCCGCAGGCATCATGGGCTCCACGGCACCAGGTTGCGATGGGACGGTGTCGGAGGGCAGCATGGCGTTAGTTGCGCCGTTGCCATTGGATGTTTCGCTGGGAAGCTTTTTTGCCGCCTTATCCATCATGGTCTACGGAAGCGGGACCGTCTCGCCAGGCAAACCCATTACACGTGGAAGGACTCGCCACAGCCACAGCGTCCCTTCTCGTTTGGGTTATTGAAGACAAAACCGGATTGAAGTTCATCCTCGACGAAATCCATCTCTGTGCCGATTAGGAACATGATGGCCTTGGGATCAATAAAAACCGCGATACCACCCTGTTCCACAACGTCGTCGTGGGGATCCCTCTCGTCTGCGAATTCCAGCGTATAGGACATGCCCGAACAGCCCTTGGAACTGATGCCGACGCGAATTCCCGCCGAAGGCTTACCGCGGCTATCCAGCAATTCCTTAACCCGGCTTACAGCAGCAGGCGAAATAGACATCAGGACTGGAGGCGCTGGTGTCATGCTACTTTTTTTAACAGTATCCTGCATGGCGTCTCTCTGGCCTCTATTCAGCCTACGGACAAACGGGCTTTCTCCGCCTCTTTGCTATCAGCGGCGTCCGGTCCCTCATTGCGTTTCGTCTGGTAGTCTTCCACCGCCGCCTTGATAGCGTCCTCAGCCAGCACCGAGCAGTGAATCTTTACCGGCGGCAGAGCGAGATGTTCGGCGATCTTTTTATTCTTGATGTTCGAAGCCTCATCAAGGGTCTTTCCCTTGATCCATTCGGTGATAAGCGAACTTGAGGCGATGGCCGAACCGCAGCCGAATGTCTTGAACTTAGCATCCTCGATAATACCCTCAGGCGTGACCTTAATCTGCAGCTTCATCACATCACCGCAGGCCGGCGCACCCACCAGCCCAGTCCCCACCCGGGCATCATTTTTATCCATGGAACCCACATTACGGGGATTATCGTAATGATCTATCAGTTTGTCGCTGTATGACATGTCTTTTTCTCCACGCTTGAAACGTCTTGTTTTTCCTTAAACTCAACCAACGGCCGTCAATGGGCCGCCCATTCAACTGAACCAATGTCGATTCCTTCCTGAGCCATTTCCCAGAGCGGACTCAGTTCACGTAGTTTTTTCACTTGGGTAACGATTTCAGTCACTGCTTTGTCCATCTCGTCCTCAGTGGTAAAGCGTCCTATCCCGAGTCGCAGACTGGTATGGGCCAGGTCCTCGGAGACACCAAGGGCGCGTAGCACGTAGGAAGGCTCCAGTGAGGCTGAGGTGCAGGCCGAACCCGACGACACGCAAAGATTCTTGATCCCCATCATCAGAGATTCGCCCTCCACATAGGCAAAGCTGAAGTTGAGGTTTCCGGGAATGCGCTGGTCGAGGTCACCGTTGAGGTAGACCTCCGGTAATTGCTCTGTAATTCCTTTGTAGAGACGGTCGCGCAGATAGTGCAGACGTTCAGATTCCTGAGCCATTTCCCTGCCAGCGATAGTGCAAGCCTCGCCCAGCCCAACGCAGAGCAGTGCCGGCAGCGTGCCCGAGCGCATACCGCGTTCCTGGCCACCGCCGCTAAAGAGTGGGGTCAGCCGTACTCGTGGCTTGCGGCGCACATAAAGAGCGCCCACGCCCTTGGGTCCGTAGATTTTGTGGCCTGAGATGCTCATGAGGTCGATGTTCATTTCGTTGACATCGAGGGGAATCTTGCCCACGGCCTGGGCGCAATCGCTGTGGAAAAAAACGCCTTCCTCACGACAGATAGCGCCAATTTTGGCTATTGGTTGGATAACGCCTATCTCATTATTAACCCCCATGATAGAGACTAGCGCGGTCTTCTCAGTAATGGTCTCGCGCAGCTGGTTAGGGTCGATGAGGCCGTTCTTGGCTACACACAGATAGGTCACCTCGCAACCTTCCTGGTCTACGTTGCGGCAGGATTCGAGCACGCATTTATGTTCGGTGGTGCAGGTGATAATGTGGTTCTTGCGGTCCTTGTAAAAACGGCTCACGCCCTTTATGGCCAAGTTGTTGGATTCAGTGGCACCGGAGGTAAAGATGATTTCCCTGGGATCGGCGCCGATGAGAGCGGCAATCTCGGTCCGCGCCTTCTCCACCGCATCTTCTGCTTCCCAGCCGAAAACGTGGTTACGTGAGTGGGGATTGCCGAACTTCTCGGTGAAATAGGGCACCATGGCATCCAATACACGGGGGTCCATAGGCGTGGTCGCCTGATAGTCGAGATAAATCGGTTTCCCGGCCTTTTGTGTCACTTCTCTCTTCCTTATTTTTTTGAGAGTGTTCATATGAAGTCTCTTCTCAAGCAGCTTCGGTAGCTAGCGTTCCCTTGCGGGAACAGAGCGAGCCCCAAGTCTGGAGAAAATGATCAACATCCGTTTTTTCAGTGCTCCAACCGAGGCTAACGCGGATGGCGCATCTGGCTAGGTCCTCGTCCACACCCATGGTCCGAAGCACCCGCGAGGGGGCAACTTTGCCCGAGGAGCAGGCAGCGCCGGCGCTCACAGCCACGCCTTCCAGGTCGAGTGCCACCACTTGGGTTTCGGCGAGAACGCCGGGCATGGTAAAACAGGAGGTGTTGGGCAAACGCGGCGCGGCATAGCCAAAGATTTCAGTCCTTGGCGCAAGCTCCCGAATGCTCGTTTCAAGGCCATCACGCAAGGAGACCTGACGGCCGGCGTCGTCAAGCCCGTATCGGGCCAATTCCGCGGCTAGGCCGAAACCGGTGATGGCCGCCACGTTTTCGGTGCCGGCGCGCAACCCCCGCTCTTGGCCACCGCCACGGATTAACGCTGAGGCCTGCAATCCCGGTGTTTCGGACAGGACAAGGGCGCCTGCACCCTGCGGCCCACCCAGCTTATGGGAGGAAAGGCTCAGCAGGTTGATCCCCAGCGCGTCCATGTTTATAGGAATTTTTCCTGCCGCCTGTACCGCATCGCAGTGAACCAGCGCACCGAAAGCATGGGCCGTTTCCGCCACCTCCCTCAGGGGACTGATAATCCCAGTCTCGTTATTTGCCAACATGACCGAGACGAGGATGGGCGCTTTTGAATCCTCGCGCATTTTGGCCAGGCGATGGTGCAGCCTTCCCAAATCAACAATCCCGTCGCGGCCAACAGGAAGATGTTCTGCCCAGGGCACGGCGGCGATCACGGAGTCGTGTTCCACTGCAGAAACCAGAATGGCGGTGTCTTGGTCTTTAAACATCCTACGCAAAGCCTGATTGTTGGCTTCGGTACCGCCACTGGTGAACACCACCCGGCTAAAATTCGCCCCGGCAAGGGCGGCCACCTGGGCGCGCGCGTCCTCGACACGGCGATGGGCGGCGCGGCCGAATGCATGCACCGAGGAGGCATTGCCCGTACATTCCAAAGTCTCAGCCATAATGGCGAAAACCTCCGGGCGCAGGGGCGCGCCTGCATTATAATCCAAATAGGTTGACCGTGTCTTAGCAGCCATGGTCACACATCCTTCCCTCGTGATCCCGCTTTCTGGCTCATTCGTCTAGTGGCCCACTGCCGCGGAAACGTCGTCCAAAACCTCTGTGCCTTCTTCGACAGCCTGGAACTGGGACACCTTCGCCATTTGGGAACTATCAATAATACGGTCTTCGCAAACATCGGCTATGGACACCGAATTGAGATACATACGAATCTGATGGCCAAGTTCCGACCACAGGTTGTGGGCTAGGCACCGGGTTTTGTTGCTGTGGCAGCCCGAGGGCAGACCAGGCGTGCAGCGGGTAGTGCGGATGGGCTCATCCACGGCCAGAATAACGTCAGAGACACGGATCTGTTCTGGCGCATGAGCCAGCATATAGCCACCGCCGGGGCCACGAACGCTTTTAACTAGACCGCCCTTGCGTAGCCGGGCAAAAAGCTGTTCGAGATAGGAGAGGGATATTTCTTGGCTTTCGGCGATATCCGCCAGGGCCACGGGCCTGCCAAAACTGCGGTTGGCAAGATCTACCATGGCCATCACGGCGTATCGTCCCTTTGTGCTGAGTCTCATCGTCTTTCTCCTTTCAGAGAATCTTCTATTTCATCGTCGTCAAAATCGACGGTTATGGGATCGTGTTTGTCCTTAAGTTTGTGTTCAAGTTCTTCGACGCGCGCCGACAAGGTGGCGACTTGCTCGAGAAGGCCATCAACGGTGCGCGCCATGGGATCTGGAACGTCGTAGCCGGGCACACCGTAGGCGACGAATTGGTCACTCTTGGCAGCAGAGCGTGGGACCACCACCCGTGCCGGAATACCCACCACCGAGACGTTCGGAGGAATATCACGCAGCGCCACGGCATTGGCGCCCACACGGGCACCGGCGCCGACGATGATGGGGCCGAGAATCTGGGCTCCGGAACCGACGACCACCCCATTTTCAAGAGTGGGGTGGCGTTTTTTATTTACCTGGGAGGAGCTGTCAACAGCCGGGGCAATGCCGCCTAGGGTCACAGCATGATAGAGGGTGACGTCATCGCCGATTTCCGAAGTCTCACCGATGACGAGACCAGTGCCGTGGTCAATAACAAAACGCCGTCCGATGACGGCGCCTGGATGAATTTCAATACCGGTAAAAAAGCGGGAAATGGTGGAGATAAAGCGGCCCGTAAGCTTCCAGCCATGCACCCACAGGACATGGGAAAGGCGATGCATGAGCACTGCATGGAAACCCGGGTACAGTAGGGCCACTTCAAGTTTTGAGCGGGCTGCCGGGTCGCGCTCCATTACTGAGCGTATATCTTCACGAATGGTCTTGAACATTCCGGTCCAGAATATGATATGATCCCAAGTGATCAGCGGTCGGTGAACCCCGACTTTCCCTTTTGCCCCATCCGTGGCGTTTAACCTTGGTTCTATGGAGCACGCCGAGGAGATGGCCCACTGCTTATAAGGGCATATAATTAACCTGACTAATTCAGTCAAGTTTTATCTCATATAATTCGTGGCGGGATCGGACGGAGGCCTTGTTTTTTACTCACAAGCGCTTTAAACGCTCTGTTTCCTTGGTGCCCATGGAACATAAAAGGACAAGAGACATCATGCCGGAAGTGATCATCAATGGCGCGGGAGGACGAATCGAAGCGCGCTATCACCATGTGGCAGGGTCAGACGCACCCACGGCTCTATTGGTCCACCCCCACCCTCAGCACGGCGGCAACATGAGCAACAAGGTGGTGTACACCCTTTTTCAGACCTTCGTGCAGCGCAAGTTTTCCACCATGCGCTTCAATTTCCGCGGCGTGGGACGGTCCCAAGGAGTGTACGACGGTGGAGAGGGCGAACTATGCGATGCCGCAGCAGCCCTAGACCGGCTTCAGGCCTATAACCCCAATTCCAATGTCTGCTGGGTGGTGGGACTTTCTTTCGGCGCGTGGATTGCCATGCAGCTTCTCATGCGCCGCCCGGAGATTTCTGGTTTCATTTCCCTGGCGCCGCCCGCCAGTACTCACGATTTTTCCTTTCTTGCACCCTGTCCATCATCTGGTCTGTTCATCTGCGGTGCCGAGGACGAGGTGGTGTCCGACGAGGATGTGACCAAACTGTTGGATAAACTTACCAACCAACGCAGTATAGAGATAGACCACCGCATTATTGACGGTGCCGACCATTTCTTCACCGGCAAACACGAAGACCTAGTAAGCCATGTGAACGACTATCTCGACGAGGCCATGGCCAAGGGTGACCAAGTAGTTTGAAGGATTCCCCGGCCCTTAGGAAACGGCTCCCCCGCTGTGACGGTGCAAAATGCCCCCGCTCACAGGGCGGGACACGCCTGTAGTGGCGGGCAGACTCAGAGGCAGGTCTTTCATGGACCGCACGGCGAGATAGGCGAAGGCCTGGGCCTCTAGAGCATCGCCGTCCCACCCTGCTGCTTCCACCCCAGCAATCGGCGTGTCCTTTAGTTCCCCTGCCAACGCCGCCATCAACACCGGATTGTGGCGGCCGCCCCCGGCCACCAGCCATCGCACCGGTTGCGCCGGGAAAAACGTCTGCGCTCGCACCACGCTGCGGACCGTGAAGGCAGTGAGTGTAGCTGCACCGTCAGTGGCAGAGAGACCTTCCACCGGGGCCAGGGAAAAGGCGTTGCGATCAAGGGATTTTGGGGGCAGGTGATCAAAAAAGGGATGATCAAGAAGCCGTGACACCGCCTCTTCGTCAACTTTCCCCTTAGCCGCAAACGAACCAAAGGTATCGTACGGGCGACCGATGATGCGCCTGACCCAGTCGTCAATCATGGCATTGCCTGGACCGGCGTCAAAGGCCAGAATCTCGTTTTCTCCGGGACCAATCCAGGTGACGTTGGCGACCCCACCTACGTTGAGAACCACCAAGGGTTTTTCCCTCTTGGCCGCCAAAGCAGCATGGTAAAGAGGAGTCAAGGGCGCCCCCTGTCCGCCCGCAGCAAGGTCGCTGCTGCGGAAGTCGTCAATCACGTCAATACCGGTTTGGCTTGCGAGTAGCTTGCCATCGCCGATCTGCCAGCTCCATCCTTTCTCGGGACAGTGGCTCAACGTCTGACCGTGGAACCCCACCACATCCACCTGGCGCGCTTCCATGGTGGCCTTGAGCAGGAGCGCGGTCACCGCCCGTACGTGAATCAGGGTACAATCGCGCTGAGTCTCGGCCACCTCATCACTCCATTCTTCGCGACGAGCACCCATAAGGCTGCGAAGCCGTTGCCGCAGCCCGGCTCCATATTCCAGGGTCAGTGCCGGGCCGCATTCCACATTACCCTTGCCATCGGTGCAAACTAGAGCCGCGTCCACGCCGTCGAGAGAAGTGCCGCTCATCAGGCCCAGCGCCAAAAGGCAGCCTTTTTTGCGCTGCAAGTGAGGAAAGCTCATGAGGGAAGCAAGCCGTCTCCGTCTCTGCTTGTCAATGGGGCAGCGGTAGGAACGCAGCCCGCGTTGTGCACCTTCCTCACATATGGTAACTGCATGGACATGAACGGAGCCAATCCATGATTTCCGCCAAGTCTGATTTTCTGCACACCGTCATTGGTCGCGGTTTCCTGCATCAGTGCACCGACGAAGCGGGGCTCGACGCCGCCCTGAGCAATCCTCCCCTCACGGCTTACACCGGCTTCGACTGCACCGCCAACAGCCTTCATGTAGGCTCCTTGGTGCCCATCATGTTACTGCGCCTTCTCCAGCGTCACGGCCACAAGCCCATCGTGCTCATAGGCGGCGGCACCACACGGGTCGGCGATCCGTCAGGCAAGGAGGAAACACGGCAATTACTGGATGATGCACAGATCGCTCGTAACATAGAAGGTGTGCGCAAGGTGTTCGAACGTTTTCTCACCTTCGGCAAGGAGCCTACAGACGCCATCATGGTGGACAATGCCGACTGGCTTCTGAAACTGGACTACATTGCCTTCCTACGTGAGTTCGGATGCCACTTTTCGGTCAACCGCATGCTCGGGTTTGATTCGGTGAAGCTGCGCCTTGAACGGGAACAGAATCTGAGTTTTCTTGAATTTAATTACATGGTCCTCCAAGCCTATGATTTCCTTGAGCTATCGCGGCGATTTAACTGCAGCCTGCAGATGGGAGGATCCGACCAGTGGGGCAACATCATCTCTGGCGTGGACTTAGGCCGGCGTATGGACGAGCGCGCCCTATTCGGGCTCACCTCACCCCTGATCACTACTGCCTCGGGTGCCAAGATGGGCAAGACCACCCAAGGCGCGGTGTGGCTTAACGAGGAACAACTCTCGGCCTTCGATTACTGGCAGTTCTGGCGTAATGCCGAGGATGACGACGTGGGCCGCTTCCTCCGGCTGTTCACCGACCTAGAGCTGGACGAGATTGCCCGGCTCGAGAAATTGAAAGGCAGCGAGATCAACGAAGCCAAAAAAATTCTGGCCACCGAGGCCACAGCGTTGTGCCGGGGCCGGGAGGCAGCGGAGGCGGCACGAGAAACGGCGTGCCAAACCTTCGAACAGGGTAAGACTGCCGAAGGCCTGCCTTGTTTTCCCATCCCCCGGGATGAACTAGAATCAGGAATCCCCGCCTTTGAAGTTCTGTGCCGCACCGAGCTTGCCGCAAGTAACGGCGAAGCGCGGCGGCTCATCAAGGGAGGAGGCGCACGCATCAACAAGCAAGTAGCCACCAGCGAAACCCAGGCCGTGACCCTGCGCGACATCACCGATGAAGGCATCATAAAAGTTTCCGCCGGAAAGAAACGCTACGCCCTGATTCGCGTTGTGGACTAGTCTTACCTAGTAGTGTCGCTTGGGATGGGAGCCGTGCCGAAAGGATTCCCCGATGACCGAGGAAAAGGCGTAGTGTCCTTTTGGTCACCATCGTGTTCCGACCCGCCCTCAAACATCCTATATAGCCCGCCCTTAATCTTAAATACCTCAAACAGATTGCGTAATATCCCCGGTGTCAGAGCAGCCAAGGGATTGATGGAGATTTTTGGGTTATCGATAGGGCCGCGGGCGCGGAATGTGACGGCGAATACACCGCCGCCTTTTTCCTCGCCAGTGACAATCTTGCCGAGAATGGGAATCTTGCCCCAAATGCTGTTAAGGGTATAGGCGGGTACCAGAGTACCATCGAGTTCGGAAACATTCCTCTCAAGATCCAGCACCCCTTCGAAGGTAATGCCAACAGACAACCCAAACGCTCCGCCGTCACGAATGTTTACCAGATCGTTCTCGTAGGTAAAGGGTGCGGAAAATTTTTTGAAAGAGATGCCCTCTCCCTTAATCTCGTCTACAATCCCCGTTAAGTCGGCAAGCGTCAGCAGTCGCATAAGAACTGGGGCTTTGACGATATGATAGTCGTCAATTTCCAAATCACCGGAGAAGGGCCGGAAGATCTGCGAATCATCAATTTTTCCGGAAAGCTTTAGTTCCCCCTTTTCCATGTCTGTATAGAAGCCCAGCCGCCGCAGTAAAGCTCCGGCGTCATTACTGGTCACAGTCAAGCGACTGCTAGTGCCGCTTGGGATAGGGGACGCACCGAGGGGATCCTCCGATGACCGAAGAGAAGGCATCCGGCCTTCAGGGGAGAGGTGTAAGGCTACGTGTCCCTCCTCGCCCATGTTGGCATCGAGAGAAAGGTTACGCCAGGCATCGTTCTGGTTCAGTAACGAGCCCGACACGGAATTGAAGACGCCTTCAGGCTTGACCCAGAGCCGGTCCACATCCAACTCGATGGCAAGTGGTGGCAGTGGTTTTTCGTCGGGTTCGTCCCTATCGAATAGATGGCTAATATCGAGCACATTACCGCTCAAAGCAATGTCATAGCCACCGTCGGAACGAAACTCCACGATAGACGTAAAATCGTTGCGGCCCGTCTTGAGCCGCTTGAAGGTGATATTCTGGAGACCCTTGCCATCGGGTGTAAATACCGCCTCCCCGGCTACGTCTAAGTCCTCGGCAGTAATGGAAAAAGACCGCATTTTCACCAGACGCTGGTCTTCTAAAGACAGAGAAGCCTGAGCCGTTCCCGGAAATCCAGGGGACTTGGTCCATTCTAGAAGTCCGAAGTTGAGCGAGGTGCTACCAAGGTTTGCGACAACGGACAGGTCGCCCTTGGGGCCGCCAAGTTCGGTCCAGATTAATTCCACATCCACCGGGCCGGTAAGATAGGGGTGAGTGTCCAAGTCAAACCGGTGACGAGCTTCTTCGTCCATGGTCGCCTTTACCGTATAGCGGCTGACGAATGGAGCATTATCGGTAAAATGATTGATACCTGAGATCTGTGCTGGAATATCTTCGAAAACGGCATTTCCATCAACATTCATCATGTCTCTCGTCACCTTGACAGCAAGATCGCCCTGGGTCATGTCCTCGCCCAAAACCATGTCCGGCAGGGTCACATCCGTAAGATTAGCAGCAGCGGAAATTGTTACCATAGGTAGATCGAGATCCCTTCTTAAGGGGAAGGAAAACATCGCCCGTCCCACCATTTCCCCCTTTACCTGCGAGGGGTCGATACCGAGATAGCGGGCCGCGCCCAGTGGCTCTTCATCAAGGACGGTGAGAAGGTCCCGAGCAGAGCCGCGCACCACCGCTTCCACCCGCGCTTTTTCGATATCCGTATCGAGATCCCACATGTTGACAGTGCTGTTCTCAATTGACAGCGCGCCAACATGGCCACTGGTGACATTAAAATCGATGTGGTTGTGGGAGAAAATAGCTGTACCCTCCAATTTTGAAGCCGGCGGCATAGGCGAGAGGAAGTCCACAGAAAGTCCGGTGAACTTAAGCTTTCCCGTAATCGATTTCATGTCTACAGCAGAAAAATCACCCCCTGGAAGATGCACCGAAAAAGCCGCCTGTGTTTCGTGAATGGCCCCCTGTGATAGATGATTTATAATCCAGTTGCGCGAGGGCTCGGCCAAGGACTTAGGCCAGTAGCGTTTAAACCCATCGAACGGAAAGTCCTTCAGAACAGCCTTCAGATGAAGCTGCGCGTCCTCGCCATCTGGCGTAAGCTGGCCGGTTGCCGTGTCGTAAAAAAATTCAAGATCGAGATGAGCTGCCTGATGGCTGGGAAAATCTTCCCCGGCTGCCATACCCTCCTTCATCTCGCTTACATCAAGATCTAGCGTTATCTCCCCCTGAACCCCGGTCTCGTTACGGGTGATGATTATATCGGTGTTATCAGCCCTCCAGATAGTTTCAAGCATCTGGTCATCTACCACCACCAAGGAATCGAAGATACTAATCCGGGTCAGGTATCCTATGGGGCGCTCCTTGTTAGGAGGAACCAGAAAATCAGCAATGTCCCAGTGGAAAATGTTATCCAGTTTGCCTTCACTTAAATCAAATTTGAAATCTCCTGCAGGGAACAGCAGAAGATTAATTTCTGGCCTCCGCACGTCAATACTGGTGGGTGCCACAATCCCCCGCAACATAGCGCGAGTGCTCAGGGAAACCGACACTTCCGGGACTGCGGCGAGAGTGTTCCCCTCAGGCCCCAGCACTTTAACGCCCACGAGGCGGATCTCCAGCGTCCGTTCCCAGCCGGCCCAGGTGAGCACCGTATCTTCCAATTCAAAACGTAATGACCCATCCTCGGTCCGCAGAGCGTCCTGGAGATGGGGGGTGAGAAAGGAGAGAGAGACCGGCTCTCCTGCCAAGCGCCACAAAAGCAGAGCGACCAGTACGGCTGCCCCGGCAAGCGCGGAACCGACAATATCCAGGATTAATTTCGACGTACGGCGAATCACTTCTATTAGTGCTCGTTAGCAGCCTTGATCAAAGGGGCGTCTTCGCGCAGTTTGCGGCAAAACAGTGGATTGCAAAAGAATGATTTTATCTCCTTTTATAATCGATTCTGGCGACAAAGATGCGGAGAAAATTCTGGCCGATGCACCAGAACGTTCCCGGGAAGGTTATGCTTTTTCCGAAGCTGGCTCTCAGTTCTTACTACGACCAGCAAGAGCGGCTTCGAGAAACTCATCAATGCCACCATTAAGAACGCCCTGGGCGTTACCTTTTTCCATGCCGGTGCGCAGGTCCTTGACCATCTGGTAGGGGTGGAGGACATAGGAGCGGATCTGGTGGCCCCAGCCAATATCTGTTTTGGCATCGCGTTCTGCCTGGGCAGCTTCATTGCGCTTTTGTAATTCCAGTTCGTAGAGGCGGGCACGCAGCATATCCATAGCCGCGGCCCGGTTGCGGTGCTGTGAACGGTCGCTCTGGCACTGCACCATAATGCTCGTGGGCAGGTGGGTGATACGGATAGCGCTGTCGGTCTTGTTCACGTGCTGGCCACCTGCACCCGAAGCGCGATAGGTGTCCACGCGCAGGTCCTTGTCAGCAATATCCACTTCGATGGCCTCGTCTATCACAGGATAGACGCCTACCGAGGCGAAGCTGGTATGCCGCCGTGACTGAGAATCGAAGGGTGAGATGCGTACCAGACGATGGATACCAGACTCAGTCTTCAGCCAGCCATAGGCGTTGACGCCGATGATGCGTACGGTAGCCGATTTCAGCCCCGCCTCTTCGCCCGCGCTTTCCTCTAGCCATTCTACCTTGTAACCCCGCCCCTCGGCCCAACGCAGATACATGCGCAATACCATTTCGGCCCAGTCCTGGGCCTCGGTGCCACCGGCTCCAGCATGGACCTCTAGGTAACAATTATTAGTGTCGGCTTCGCCCGAAAGCAGGCTTTCAAGCTGGCGTTTAGCGGCAGTCCCAGCCAGGGCCCGTAACGCCTTTTCGGCCTCGGCCTCCATAGCTTCGTCGCCTTCCTCAGTGGCCAATTCTAGAAGCTCGCAGGTATCTGAAAATTCGCTTTCCATCTGGCGAAAGCCGTCTAAGGCAGATTCCAATCGGGAGCGCTCACGCATGACTTTCTGGGCCCGGGCTTGGTCGTTCCATAGTTCGGGGTCTTCGGCTAGAGCTTTTAGATCGGCCAGTTTCTTTTCCGTTGTACCGAGGTCAAAGCTTCCTCCTCAGCAGTTCCAAAGACTGCTTGATTTCACCGGCGACGGATTCAAGTTCGGCACGCAAGGCTTTCCCTCCGGAGGTAGAATGAGCGGCAAGAAATTAATATAACCCTCCCGGTCCAGCAACAGGAGAATCCGCCACCGCGTTCAGGGCATTACCATCGATCACCAAGCCTACACCTTCCCGTAGCGAAGGTTCGGTCCCCGGTTTGAAGGCCTCAAGAATAACGCGCTTGTCCCCGGGCACCGCGGGCAAACCGGTGGCGGCATTAACCCGCACCAGACGGATGCCGGGCGGCACGCGGAAGGGAATGCCCGGCTTGTCTTCAAGGGCCATATCCATGAAATCACGGAATATGGGAGCCGTCACGCTTGACCCCGTTTCGCTGTTACCCATAGTCTTCGGCTGGTCGAATCCCACCCAGATTCCCACGGCAAGATCGGGGGAAAATCCCACGAACCAAGTATCGAAACTTTCATTAGTGGTTCCCGTCTTGCCCGCCAGCGGCTTTCCTACCTCTTTGATACGGCGTCCCGTACCGCGGTCCACCACCCCTTGAAGCATGGACACTACTTGATAGGCGCTTGCTGGATTCACCACCTGCTCACGATTATCGGGGAGTCCGGGAACTTCTAGATCAGCGCTCCAGAAGGTTGTGACACAGCTTTCACATGGGCGATTGTCATGACGGTAAATGGTGCGACCGTTACGGTCCTGTATGCGATCAATGAAGTTGGGTGCAATGCGTTTGCCGCCATTGACCAGCTGTGCGTAGGCGGTGGTGAGATCAAGCAGAGTGGTTTCGCCGGCACCCAAGGCCATAGCAAGCTGGGGCGGCATGTCGTCCATGACGCCGAAGCGCTGAGCGTAGTCCATCACCTTGTCCATGCCGATGGTCTGAGCCAACCGCACCGTCACCAGGTTTCTCGATTTCTCGATACCCGTCCGCATGGGAATGGGGCCGTAGAACTTCTCGGTGTAATTGGCGGGCTTCCACTTACCCAGTCCTTGCCCTTGGTCAATGACGAAGGGAGCATCGAGGACCAGAGTTGAGGGGGTGAACCCCTGTGCCAGTGCCGCCAAATAAACAAAGGGCTTGAAAGCCGAACCGGGCTGACGCTTGGCCTGGGTTACACGGTTAAACTCGCTCGTAGAAAAGTCATAGCCCCCGGACATAGCGAGCACACGTCCGGTATGAGGGTCGAGCGCGATGATGCCGCCGTTGACCTCTGGAATCTGGCGTAAGGCGTAGGTATTGGGTAGATAAAAAACCGGAGCTTCATCCTTCGATTTTGGTGCAGAAGAAGTCACATTCTCCACTGCGATCACATCGCCGACAGCCAAGACATCTCCTGCCCGCCGCACCCGAGGACCCAGCTTGCCATCCTTTAGAGCTTGGCGCGCCCAAGTAAGCTCAGCCAGGGGAATGGTGCCGATAGCACCATCCGGAAAGCCAATATCCACGCTTTCATCTGACACCGCCAGAACCACCGCGTGCTTCCAATCCAGAAGTCCCGGGGGCAACACGGCGGCTACCTGACGCGCCCAGTCGGCACCAGGATTAATACGGGTGAAAGGCCCGCGCCAACCGTGACGGCGGTCGTAGGTGCGCAGGCCTTCTCGCAGCACCGTGTCGGCGATCCCTTGCAAGTATGGGTCTAATGAGGTGCGCACCGAAAGGCCACCTTCGTAGAGGCCCTGATAGCCATAACGTTCGAAGATCCAACGCCGTACTTCTTCAAGAAAATATTCGGCCTTGGCTAACTGGGTATCCTCGCGCCGGCGCATCTGCAAGGGCATGGCCTTGGCCTCTAGCGCCTCCCCGGAGGTGATATGGCCGTCTTCTAATATACGGTCAATGACCCAATTACGGCGTGCCAGCGCCGCCTCAGGGTAGTGGAGGGGATGGTAGTTGTTGGGGGCCTTGGGCAGAGCGGCGAGATAGGCCATCTCGGCGATGGAAAGTTCACCCAGGGACTTATTGAAATAATTGAGGGCGGCAGCAGCCACCCCATAGGACCCTAGGCCGAGGTAAATCTCGTTAAGATATAGTTCGAGAATGCGGTCCTTGGAGAATGCCCTTTCTATGCGGAAAGCGAGGATGGCTTCCTTGATCTTACGCTCCACAGAAACCTCGTTACTAAGCAGAAAATTCTTAGCCACCTGCTGGGTAATAGTGGAGCCGCCCTCAAGCCGTTGCTCTGTCCCCATATTGGCGAGGTTAGTGACCATGGCCCGCACCACACTCAAGAGATCAATGCCCGGATGAGTGTAGAAATTTTTGTCCTCGGCAGAAAGAAAGGCGTTGATCACCCGCTTTTGCATGGCGGTGGTGGGAACAAAGACGCGTTTCTCCACAGCGTATTCGGAAATCAAGCGACCGTCACCGGCATGGACCCGTGTCACCGTGGGCGGATCGTAATCGGCAAGTTGCTTGTAGGCGGGCAGACCACGCCCAAAATGGTAAAGCATGTACAGCACGCCGCCCACACCAAGCACGGTAAAAAGCAGAAGAATGGAAAGCAAAAATCTGATCGCTCTGAGCATACCCGTGTCACCAATGGTTCACGGCAACCACAAAAACCGCCGCAACTACTGTGCCTCCCTGGGGGCTTCATCTGCCCGCACCGCACGTGGATGCGGACCGCCGGTGACGCTAATAGGGGAATACGGCAGGTTTATGACTGGCGAAGATTATCCTTCCAGGCGAAGAATTTGTCTACGCCCACGACGATTGCTGCGCCCAGCTTATCGCGGTATTTAATATCGCGCAGTAAGCGTTCTTCCTGGATATTGGAAAGATAGCCAAGCTCCACCAACACCGAGGGGATATCGGGCGCTTTAAGCACCGCGAACCCGGCAAAGCGGTGGGTTTTGTGCAGCACTTTGACCTGACGCCGGAAACTCATGATCAGAAAATTGGCGAAATGAGTGGACAGATTCATAGTTTCGCGCCGAGCCAAGTCGATAAGGATATCGATCACTTCCGGCGTTTCGTGGGCTAAGTCGATTCCTGCAATTAGGTCGGATTTATTTGCTGATTTTGCCAAAGCCGCAGCCTCTTTGTCGGAGGCGTTCTCAGATAAGGTATAGATGGAAAGCCCCTTGATTTTCCGGTTTTTGATGCTATCGGCATGAAGCGAAATGAATAGGTCGCCACGAGCGTGGCGCGCCTTGACTAGACGGTCGCGAAGGCGGACGAAGATGTCCTTGTTGCGCGTTAAAATAACCCTGTAGCGGCCCGTGGCCTCAAATTTCTTCTTTAGCTCTTTCGCCATTGCCAAGGTGATGTTTTTTTCAAAACGCCCGCTTTTTCCGATGGCCCCGGGGTCTACACCGCCATGGCCAGGATCAAGGACAATGGTACGCTTGCGCGGCCTGGAGGACGGATTGACCGTTTTCGGCAGAAGACCATCAGGATTAGGCGGCAACACATGCGGCGACGGCGACGGCGAAACATCGTTGGTCTTTGCCGATGAGACGGGAGGCGACTGTGGCTGCTTTCCCCGGGCTTTGACAAAAGCCGCCTGGCTGACTTTCTCAAGATCGATTACAAGGCGGAGACCAGATGTACCGTCCGATTCCAGAATGAAGGCCTTCTTCACCGCTACCGGGCTTTCCACGTCGAGAACAAGGCGGGAGTTTCTGGCCTTGAAGAGGCCATAACGAAATTGTTTTACTACCCCCGCCACGTTCGAAATCTTGGGAATGTCCCAAGCAACCTCCGGTAGATCTACTACCACCCGGTAGGGACTAGAAAGGGTAAAGATACTGAAATCGACCTTAGCACTGAGGTCGAGTACCACCCGTGTCAGAGTCTTGGAATGATCACCAAAGCGTACCCCTGAAACGGTGGCCTCCACAGTGGATGACGCGGCGAAGATACCCGAGGGAAGGACGATTAAAGTGAGGGAGAGCATCGCGCCAAAAAAACTCACCGCAAAGAGATGCCATGCGAACCGGGTCCTAAAGCTCCACATCTAGAGGGTTTCCATCTCTTTGAAACTATATCTGCCTATTGTTTAGCATAAATTCTCCGCTGTAACCATATCTCAGCATGATGACAAAAGGGGTGTGTACAATATCGTGTTGTGGAACTGCCGTGCTGTGAGTATGTTGGGTTATAGATGAGCCGCAGCCGACAGCAATCTGCTTTCGTTTTTCCCTAGGCGGAGGGGGCGTCGGTGTAGCGGTGTTATGGTTTTGTATGGGAGCCCTCCGGCTACGTTCGGATGCGCGGTTTTTTTGGCGCGGCCCCATGGTTCCTCCTTTCGGGGAATCGTGTGTATGAGGTGCCGTTGACAGGAAACGTTCCGATATCGGATAGCTTCTTTAAGGATAATGAACAGATGATGGCGCGCCGCCGCCCGTAGCGCATCCCGGGCATAAGCAGGTCGCGCCTGTGGAGATTATAGCCTCATGGCTAAAAGGATGCTGATTGACGCGTCCCAACCCGAGGAAACCCGGGTGGTCGTGCTCAGCGGAGACACTCTCGAGGGCTTCGACTTCGAGACCGCTGCAAAGAAATCCCTTAAGGGCAATATATATCTGGCGAAGGTTGTGCGGGTCGAACCGTCCCTTCAAGCCGCTTTCGTTGATTTCGGCGGCAACCGGCATGGATTCCTCGCCTTTAACGAAATCCATCCCGACTATTACCGGATTCCCATCGCCGACCGCAAGGCTCTCCTCGCGGAAGAAGCGCGCATTGCCTCTGACACGGAGGGAGATGATAATAATGGGAAAAATGACAAGGCCGGAGAGAATGTCGCCACCTTGCACGCCGTAGTAGACAAAAACATCTCTGAAACCACACAGACTGATACTGGTGGAACAGAAGGAGATCGGGCCGAAAATGGCGATGCAGTGGAACAGGATGAAAAATCGGCGGAGTTCGTGGGCCTGGAAACCATAGGTGGCGACATCGACGAGGACATAGCACCGAAACGAGGGCTGGCGACACGCCGTTACAAGATTCAAGAAGTCATTAAGCACAGCCAGATTATCCTCGTCCAGGTGACGAAGGAAGAACGCGGCAGCAAGGGAGCAGCACTTACCACGCGCATCTCACTTGCCGGACGCTATTGCGTGCTGATGCCCAACACGGCCCGGGGAGGCGGCATCTCGCGCAAGATCACCGACCCCGCCGACCGTCGCAAACTCAAAACCATCCTCGACGGGCTTTCTATTCCCGAAGGGGTCGCTGTCATCGTGCGTACCGCAGGGCATGAGCGCGCTAGGGCTGAAATCAAACGCGACTATGAATATCTCATGTGCTTGTGGAATGAAATCCGAGATTCCACCATGAAGTCTTCAGCCCCGTCGCTGGTCTACGAGGAAGCTAACATCATTAAGCGCGCTATCCGCGATCTTTATTCCCGCGATATGGAGGAAGTTCTGGTGGATAGCGAGGATGGTTATCGCCTAGCCAAGGAATCCATGCGTATGCTTACCCCCAGCCACGCTAAACGGGTCAAGCGATACCGTGACGGGGACACCCCCCTGTTCTCCCATTTTCGTGTGGAAGACCAGATTAACGCCATACACAATCATACGGTGCGGTTGAAGGCCGGGGGCTACATCGTCATCGACCAGACCGAGGCGTTGGTCTCCATTGATGTCAATTCCGGCCGTTCCACCCGTGAACGCAATATCGAGGAAACTGCGCTCAGAACCAACCTTGAGGCCGCCGACGAGATTGCTCGCCAGTTGCGGCTACGCGACATGGCCGGGCTCATCGTCATTGATTTCATAGACATGGACGAGCAGGGCAACTGTTCAAAGGTGGAAAAATGCATCAAGGAGGCGCTGAAAACTGACCGCGCCCGCATCCAGATTGGCCGCATCAGTGCCTTTGGATTGCTTGAGATGTCACGTCAACGGCTGCGGCCCAGCCTCCACGAGATCAGCACCCGGACCTGTCCCCATTGCGATGGAAGGGGGGTTATCCGTTCCGTAGAATCCACAGCGCTCCACGTGCTGCGCGCCCTTGAAGAAGAGAGCGTCCGCAGCCGTGGCCCCGAACTTTCAGTCTATGTGCCGCCTAAGGTAGACCTTTATATCCTTAACCAAAAACGTGACATCCTGAGCGCCATAGAGTCCCGTCACGGATTCCGTGTCACGGTTCACCATGACGGCACCCTTATCCCGCCAGATTTTCGAATAGAGAGTGGCAAGAACGCAAAGGCTGCCGATACCCTGTTGGACAAAAAGAGAGAGAAGAAGGAACGACCTTCTTCCATCCGCCGCGCCAAACCGGTCAAAGAGGCCCCCGCGGAGAAAACACAGGACGCCTCCCCGGTCACAAAAAAGTCTGGCAAAGGGGAGGAGGAGGAGGATAAACCGCCCCGTAAAAGGCGGCGGCGCGGTAAACGGGGTGGCCGCCGTCATTCCCGAAGAAGCGCTTCTAAGAAAACGCAGACTGAAATCACCGATGTAGATTCCGAGTCAAAGGCTGCTTTCGCAAGCGCGGGAAATGTGGCGCCAGAAGAGGACAGCAAAGCGGCTACCAAACCGAGAAAGTGCACCACTCGCCGCACTAGGAAACCTGCCAAAAACGCAGCCGGAAAAAGGGCTGCAGCAGCATCCAATAAAGCCGTAAAAACCAAGGCGGCAGAAAAATCCAAGGAACCCAAGGCGGAGAAAGAGGAAATCAGGGAGGACCCTTCCCCGCCCAGCGCGCCTCCTACTGATAAAAAGCCTAAACGCGGTGGTTGGTGGAACGCGGTGGCGGAATAGCACGTATAGTAATTAAATGAACCCGTTTGACCGAGGTGTAATCAGCGCTTCCAGTCTTTAAGACGGTGCACCGCCTTCTCCATGGCAGCAACAGGAGCAGCAAAAGACAGGCGGATGGTGCAGTTACCCGAGACAGGATCAAAGTCCACGCCCGGCGTCGTCGCCACCCCTGTCTCAGCTAGCATACGATGACAGAAATCGTAGCTGTCATTGGTCAGTTCCGACACATCAGCATAGAGATAAAACGCCCCGTCAGAGGGCGCCAAACGGTCAAATCCGGCATCCGGCAGACCATCGAGAAGAATAGCACGGTTCCGGGCATAGGTGGCTACATTTGCATCGAGTTCATCAATACAGTCGAAGACGCTCATGGCCGCGTGCTGAGACAAGCAGGGCGAAGAAATGAATAGATTCTGGGACAGGCTTTCTACGGCCCGCAACAAGTCCTCAGGTACCACCATCCAACCCAGACGCCAGCCCGGCATGGCAAAATATTTTGAGAAGCTGTTGATGACAACGGCTTCGTCGCTAAAAGACAGGGCCGAGACGGCCGCTGTTCCGAAGGTGATTCCGTGATAGATCTCGTCCGAGATGAGCCGGATTCCTTCTCCCCGGCAGTAATCAACGATGGCGCGGAACTCCTCATACGGCAGGAGAGTGCCAGTGGGGTTGGAGGGGCTGGCGATAATAAGCCCGTCGAGGTGGCCCTCCACTTGTTCCAGCATCTCCACCGTCGGCTGGAACCGAGTTCCCGGCCCCACCGCCAGCGCCACCGTCTCTACCCCCAGCGCAGTCAAGATGTTACGATAGGCGGGATAGCCGGGCATAGCCAAGGCTACCCGGTCACCTACGTCGAAGGCAGCAAGAAAGGCGAGGACGAAAGCTCCCGAAGATCCCGTGGTAACAGCAATACGGCCCGGCGGCACGGCGATACCTTCGTGTTCTCGGTAATAGGCGGCGATGCGTTCCCGCAGAGGAAAAATACCGAGTGATTCTGTATAGCCCGGTAGGTTCTGATCCAGCAGTTCATGAGCCCGTTGCATCACAAGTCGGGGGGTGGCCGCGCTAGGTTCTCCCAGTTCGAGATGGAGCACGTCACCGCCCGCGGCCACGCGCTGGTTGGCAAATTGCAGCATTTCCATGACAATGAAGGGGGAGATTTCCCCCCGGCACGAGCTTTTCAGCACCATGATAGCCCTTTCCGGCCTTTTCGGCCTATCATAGGGTTCATTGACGACATGCGTTTTATTCTCCTAACTTAATGATGAAAAATCTCAAGGCGACCCCTTTGCACAAACCCTTCCTTTTCCGTTTTACAGTCTTTCTCGCTGGCACAATAATCGCGCTTAGCACCATTTCTGGAGATGCCTACGCGCTTATCCGCGATGAGGAGATTGAAACTACCATCCGTTCCTGGAGCACGCCAATCCTCCTCGTCGCCGGTCTCGACCCCAGTGCAGTCTCGGTCTATATCGTCCCCGAAAAAACTCTCAATGCCTTTGTTTCCGGGGGACAGAATATCTTTCTCACCACCGGCCTATTGATGCGCAGCGAGAGCCCCGGCCAGGTAAAAGGCGTCATCGCCCACGAATCCGGCCATATCGCCGGGGGCCATCTGGCACGATTGCAGGAAGCTCTGAAGAACGCCCAACTTGAATCCATCATCGCCATGGTACTTGGTGCCGCGGTCGTCGGCGGAGGTGTCACAGCCGGCGAGAGACAGGCCGGCGCCGCCGGAACCGCCGTGATCATGGGCGGGCAGGAAATCGCCGGACGCAGCCTGTTGAAATATACCCGCGGCCAGGAAGCCGCCGCCGATCAGGCCGCCTTGTCCTATCTCGACCGCACTAGACAATCGGCAAAGGGCCTGGAGGACTTTATACGAATCCTCAGCAAACATGAGGCCATCTACGTGGGACGAGGCGATCCCTACATGCGGACCCATCCCCTGACCCTGAACCGAATTGAGCACATCAGCAATCATGTGGCCAATTCGCGCTGGTCCGACGTACCCGAATCGCCTCAGGACATTCTTGCCCATGCCCGCATGCGGGCCAAGCTGCTGGCTTTTCTCGAGCCCCTTGAACGCACTTTGAAAGAATATCCCGAGAGCGACACCTCCCTGCCCGCCCGCTATGCCCGGGCTATCGCCTATTACCGCAAGGCAAATCTCGCCCGCTCCTTGCCTCTTATTGACGGTCTCATCATGGAGCGTCCCGACGACCCTTATTTTTACGAACTGCGGGGCCAGATGTTGTTCGAGAACGGCCATTTGGCCAAGGCAGTGCACTCCTTCAAGGTGGCCGTTGACCTGAAACCAGACAGCGCCCTGTTGCTCACCCTTCTAGCCCAGGCCCAGCTGGAACTAAACGACCCAGCTCTGACCAAGAACGCCACCACAAATCTGGTGGAGGCAGTGAATCTGGAAAGGGACAATGCCAGTTCCTGGAACTTCCTGGCCATTGCCTACGGCCGCCAAGGTGAAGTCGGACTCTCGTCCCTGGCGCTGGCCGAAAAGTTCCTTATCACCGGCGAAAACGGGGACGCCCGTGCCCAAGCTAAACGAGCGGAGAAGGTGTTCTCCCACGGGTCGCCGGGCTGGATACGCGCCCAGGACATCATCACCATCGCCAAGGATAAGAAGAGAGGCTCTCCATGAACCGCCCCTTGATCGCTGTCACCGTTTTTTCCCTGGCCGCTATTATCCTTTCCGCCGTGGTCCTATTGCGCGGCGGTATAACCCCAGCATCCCGAGGCGAGAGTGCGGCCGTTGAGGAAGTAGTCCGCACCCTGCTGCGCGAGCATCCGGAAATTATTGATGATGCCATGAAGGCCGTCGCGGAAAAACGCCGCCTTGCTGAGGAAGAGCGCTTGCGGCTGAACCTCAGGGCCAAGGCCAGGGAACTCAACGAGGACCCCGGGTCCGTGGTAGGTGGCAATCCTGCGGGAAACGTCTTCGTAGTGGAGTTTTTCGATTATAACTGTCCCTACTGTAAACGCTCTCATGAAAACGTCCGCAATCTAGTGGCCAAGGATGGTAATCTTCGCTTCATCTACAAGGAACATCCTATTCTTGGCGATCATTCGGTGATCGCTGCCACCGCTGCCCTAGCAGCGCGCTCCCAAGGTAAATATATTCCCTTCCATAACGCCCTGATGACGCACAAGGGCCGCCTCAACAAGGTTGCGGTAATGGCGGTGGCGGAAGCAGCCGGCCTCAACGTGGAGCGGTTGCAGCGGGACATGACGGACCCTGGGATCGCCGTTATCCTCAGCCGCAACCGAGCTCTGGCCAAAGCGCTGGACATCAGTGGCACCCCGGCCTTTGTGATCGATGACCGGTTGGTCCATGGCGCCGCCGAAGCCGCGCTCCTCGAGGCGGTGATCGCCGAAGTCCGCAAGAACAAGGGGCACTCCTGAGAGAGTGGAGAAGTATGCCCGCGCCTTCCTTTTGACGCCCTCCCGATGATGGCACGTTGCACCCGTGCCCGCCCGTGATATAACCCTGAGAAGAAAGTAGGTTTGTTTCACGACTTTTTCAGGGGAACCGCGCCGTATACGGCGCCCATGACAGCTAGCATGCCCGCCACTATCCTGATCCTAAATGGCCCCAACCTCAATCTGCTTGGAAGCCGCGAACCTGATCTTTACGGTAGCGAGACTCTAACCGATATCGAAGCCGCCTGCCACGACCACGCCAAGGGACTAGGACTGACGATTGATTTTCGCCAGTCCAACAACGAGGGCGAGATGGTGAACATCATCCAAGAAGTTCGGGAAAGCGCTGCCGGGCTAATCGTCAACGCCGGCGCTTTGACTCATACCTCAGTAGCTATTCTCGACGCCCTTCTGGCTCTGGAGCAGCCGGTGGTGGAAGTGCATCTCTCCAACCTTTTCCGGCGTGAGAACTTCCGTCATCATTCGTTTGTCAGCCAAGCTGCCTGCGGTATGATCTGTGGATTTCGTAGCCAGGGCTATCTTATGGCCCTAGATGCGCTAGCGCACATGCTAAAAGAGAAAAGCGAGGCATAGTGGAGAAATTCCAGTTTGACGATGATCTCGTCCGTTCTCTTGCCAAGCTACTGGAAGAAACTGGACTCACTGAGATTGAGTTCGAGGCCGAGGGGCAACGTATCCGCGTTGGCCGCAACAGTGGGATGGTGGCGCCCCAATCTCAGGCACCGTTCCTCGCCTCGGAACTTGAAAACTCCGGCGAAGAAAGCGAGAGACACCACCCCGGCGCCGTCACCTCGCCCATGGTAGGCACTGCCTATACTATGCCAGAACCGGGCACACCGCCCTTCGTTTCCGTGGGCGATACAGTAAGCGAGGGCCAGACCATGCTCATCATCGAAGCCATGAAGACCATGAACCCTCTGCCCGCCCCGCGCGACGGCAAAGTAGTCCGGGTTCTGGTGGGCAATGGTGATCCGGTAGAATTCGGCGAAGTATTGATGATCATCGAATAATGCTCATCCCGGAGAAGGCGGCCCGGGAGAATTGAAAGAATAAAAGCGGATGTTTGAAAAAATCCTGATCGCTAACCGCGGCGAGGTGGCCCTTCGCATTCACCGTGCCTGTCGTGAAATGGGTATTCGCACGGTAGCCGTCCATTCCACGGCAGATGCCGACGCCATGCACGTGCGCCTGGCTGATGAAAGCGTCTGCATCGGCCCCCCCGCAACGCGGAGAAGCTATCTCAACGTCCCGGCTATCCTAACGGCGGCCACCATTACCAACGCTGATGCCATTCATCCCGGTGTCGGCTTCCTTGCGGAAAACGCCCAGTTCGCTGAAATGGTGGCTGAACACGACATTATCTTCATCGGCCCGGCACCTGAACACATGGCCATTATGGGAGATAAGATCGCCGCTAAAGCGACTATGGCGAAGGTGGGGCTACCCGTGATTCCCGGTTCCGATGGGCCGATATTGGACGAGGACAAGGCCCTAAAATTATCAGCCAAAATCGGTTATCCAGTGATCGTCAAGGCCGCGGCCGGGGCCGGTGGCCGGGGCATGAAAGTAGCTCATAACGACGAAACCCTGCGCCAGGCTCTTCCCACGGCACGGGTCGAAGCCAAGGCCAACTTCGGCAGTGACACGCTTTACCTAGAAAAGTTCTTAGAAAAGCCCCGTCATATAGAAATTCAGATTCTCGCCGACAATCATGGCAACGTGATCCACCTCGGAGAAAGAGACTGCTCGCTGCAGCGCCGGCACCAGAAAGTGATCGAGGAGGCTCCTTCGCCGGCTCTCAATGCCGTCACCCGGGAAAAAATCGGTGCCCGCTGCGTCAAGGCCATGAAGAAACTAGGCTATCAAAGTGTTGGCACTGTTGAGCTTCTGTACGAAAATGGGAAATTCTATTTCATCGAAATGAACACTCGTCTTCAAGTGGAGCATCCCATTAGCGAGATGATTAGTGGCATCGACCTGGCGCGCGAACAGATCCGCGTCGCCACAGGAGCCAAACTCAATACGGCGCAGAAGAACATCCACCTCACCGGTCATGCTATTGAATGCCGGATTAACGCTGAGAACCCCGAGACCTTCGTACCGTCACCGGGCATCATAACCGATTACCACGCGCCGGGCGGACTCGACGTGAGAGTGGATTCCGCCCTTTATTCTGGATACCGGGTGCCACCAGACTACGATAGCCTTATTGCTAAGCTGATCGTGCGCGGCCGCAGCCGTAACGAATGCATGATGAGGCTGCGACGCGCCCTGGAGGAATTCGTCATCGGCGGAGTCGAGACCACGATCCCACTTCACCAGAGGCTGCTCACAGAGACCGATTTTATCAATGGTGACTACGATATCCACTGGCTGGAGAATCTGCTCAAACCTGTGGCCTGAGCCAGTGGGACCTCATCGGAAGGGGAGCACAAGCCTATGAAGGCGCTGACCCCCGAAATCCTCTTACGCGCTTACGCCGCCGGTATTTTCCCCATGTCGGAAGGGCGTGACGACCCAGATCTGTTTTGGGTCGACCCCGAAAACCGCGGGATCATTCCCCTAGAAGGTTTCCACGTTGCCCGTCGCCTGCAACGCCGCGTGCGTAGTAATCCCTTTAAAATAAGATGTAATACTTCCTTTGCCCAGGTTATGGAACAATGTGCGAAGGCTGCGGAAGGTCGCGAAAGCACCTGGATCAACCGCACCGTTATAGATCTCTATACCACCCTGCATACCATGGGACACGCCCACAGCGTGGAATGCTGGAAGGGTGATAGCCTTGTGGGCGGGCTTTACGGGATTACCCTGGGCGGTGTCTTTTTCGGAGAGAGCATGTTTTCCCGCGCCACAGACGCCAGTAAGGTGGCGCTGGTACATCTGGTAGCGCGGCTGCGTCAGGGTGGGTTCGCCCTTTTCGACGTGCAGTTTGTCACCGAACATCTAAAGCAGTTCGGGACAGTGGAGATATCGCGCCATAACTACCACGTGCTTCTGGGCGAGGCATTAGAAGTGAACACCCAGTTCCCAACGGAGCTGATGGTGCCTGTAGAATCGGCTTGGAAATAATTTTTCAGGGATAACTTCTCCCGGGAATTTTATTGCCGGGGAACTGGCATTTCCGGGCTGATATGTAACAGGCAGTCTATCACCCAGACATCGTAGACGGGGTGCTCCAGCGTCGAGAGTGCTGGGCTAGAGGCGAACATCCACCCCTGATAAAGGTTCTCGGGGGCCTCGCCGGGTTTGATATCGCGGATCTGTAGAAAGGCGACGCTTTCGGGGGGCTCTTCCGGCGGCCGCTTGCGGCAGGTGCGGGCAATAATTTCCAAAGTGCCAAAATACACCGTTCCATTAATGGGCGCACGAAAGGTGGAGATTCGCGCTGTCACCTTGTCAAGACCCTGCAACAGAGCCACATCGCCCACCATATCCGCCGCTAGGGAAACGGGAGCCCAGCCTAGTCCCACCACCACCGCCACCAATGCACCACTGCACCATAAAACGGTCAAAGAATAGAACGGGCTATTTTTTGTGATAGGGATTTTCCAGTCTTTTGACAAGTTCATTAATGATCTGTCTGAACTGGGTCTCGTCACAACCCATCAGCACCGCATCCTCCAGCGCGTCCTGACACATCTGGTAGATTTCCTCGAGGTTCTGATTGAGTACCTTGATTTTCTCGAGACAGGAAACGGAATCACCCTCGGGCGTGCGCCAGACTTCCCCATTTCGGGGATCAGTTCCCGGAATGGCTCCACGTCCAGTTTTTTTCTTGCCTCCGTGTATCATGTCGCAACACCCAATGAATCAGAATGTGGTGAAAGAGTGATCACATCGTAAAAGAGAAATGGCTGGAGAACGGATAAACGGAAACTAGCGCCGTCGCGCCGGCCATCATGACGGCTAGTCTCGCTTCATTCCGGTCGCCATGGTTCGTAATCTCCGGTGGCGTGCATCCGTTTACCGCCACTTAAAACGTGGCCGGGGGGATGATAGGCCGCTGTCGTTCCCGTGAGGTTGGGAAGATGAGATTTACCCCAGCCCGGCCGTTGGCGAGGATTCTCCATCGGGATGGTATCGGTGGTATGATGGAGCCATTCATGCCATCTCGGCGGCACACGGCTAGCTTCTTTTTCACCGTTATACATGACCCAGCGCTGTTCACGACCGTTATTGGCGCGGCGCCGAGCGTAACCGCTGCAGCGACAGTAATAGCGGTTTCCCGCCTCGTCGCTACCAACCAGTTTACCGAAAATCCAAGTGTAAAGAATGGTACCTGTAATCATGGGATCACGTCGAAACAACCGGTCTGCCTGACGCAACATAGGCCTCGGGAAAGGCACACGCGTCTAAGATTTCTGTCACGAAATATGACACCTGCTCCCCGCCACGTCCAGCCCCACCGCTGCGGTGGAAAAACACAAACTAAAATTCCTATTTTACCTCAAATAGTTATTTTTTTCTTCCCAGACACAAAATCTTGTTGCCTTGGCCCATTCCTTTGTGGATAAATGTTGTGGGATCGTAACGCTCGCCTACTACATATACGGTTTTAAATGCAATATTTTGCACGGTGAGGGTTTTCCCACAGGGAGGGTGATGGGTGTTTTGTGCCTTTCAAACTTTATCCCTGACGCTAGGTTTTTCGTGAACGGGCACGTCTCAGGAATGGCCTAGTAAGAAGACAGAAGTTTTGGAAGGAGGGAGGAATGAGGGTTACGCGGCGGCTCACCCAAGAAGGGCGCTCCGCCTACGAAGGCATCGCATTTAAAATCACATCGAGTGATATCCGTAATCCTGATGGTTCAATTGTCTTTGAGCTCAGTGATATTGAGGTTCCTGCCAACTGGTCGCAGGTAGCCTGTGACGTTCTCGCCCAGAAATATTTCCGTAAGGCCGGCGTACCAGAGAACAGGGTTCCCGTTGAGGAGAACAGTGTACCTTCATGGCTGTGGCGGCACAGAGCAACCCCAGAAAGCCCGTGCGGCGGCGAGACTGGTGCCAAGCAGGTGTTCGATCGCATGTGTGGCACCTGGACATATTGGGGCTGGAAGGGCGGCTATTTCGACAGCGAAGACGATGCCCGTGCCTATTACGACGAAATGCGCTACATGCTGTGCTGCCAGATGGGTGCGCCGAATTCTCCGCAATGGTTTAATACCGGCCTGCACTGGGCCTATGGCATCGACGGTCCAGCTCAAGGGCACTACTACGTGGACTTCCGCAGCGGTGAACTGATGGCATCCCAGTCCGCCTACGAACATCCACAACCTCATGCCTGTTTTATCCAGAGCGTAGACGATGACCTAGTCAACGAAGGTGGAATCATGGACTTGTGGGCCCGCGAGGCCCGCCTCTTCAAATACGGATCGGGAACCGGCAGTAATTTCTCCTCCCTGCGCGGCGAGAGTGAGCCCCTTTCGGGTGGCGGAAAGTCCTCGGGGCTTATGAGCTTCCTCAAAATCGGCGACCGCGCTGCCGGTGCCATTAAATCCGGCGGCACCACGCGACGCGCCGCAAAGATGGTCTGCGTAGATATCGACCATCCTGATATCGAGGAATTCATCAACTGGAAGACCTTGGAAGAGCAAAAGGTGGCAGCATTAGTTACGGGGTCGAAGACCATCAGCTTTCACCTCAACGCTATCCTGAAGGCATGTCACACCGGACCCGTAGACAGCGATGAGGATGCTGACAGCCGTTTCGACATGAAAAAGAACCCGGCGTTAAAGAAGGCAGTTTTAGCCGCCCGCAAGGCCATGATCCCGGAAAACTACGTCCAGCGGATAACCCAGTTGGCGTCCCAAGGATTCACCGAAATCGAATTCCCTACTTACAGCACTGACTGGGATTCCGATGCTTATTTCACCGTATCTGGTCAGAACGCCAACAATTCTATCCGCGTCACAGACGAATTTCTCAAAGCCGTAGAAACGGATGGGGACTTAACCCTGATCCGGCGCACAGATGGCGAGGCGCACAAGACCGTGCGCGCCCGCGACCTGTGGGAGCAAATCGGCCATGCCGCTTGGTCCTGCGCCGATCCCGGACTGCAATTTGATACCACCATAAACGACTGGCACACTTGCCCAGAGTCCGGCCGCATCAATGCCTCTAACCCATGTTCGGAATACATGTTCATGGACGATACGGCCTGTAATCTAGCGTCACTGAATTTGCTAACGTTCCGCCGCGAGGATGGATCTTTCGACATAGAAGGGTTCGAGCACGCAACCCGGCTGTGGACCATCACTTTGGAAATCTCGGTCCTGATGGCACAGTTTCCCTCGCGGCGGATCGCCCAACTCTCCTTTGATTATCGAACCCTGGGATTGGGGTTTGCTAATCTCGGAGGGCTGTTGATGGCCTCAGGTCTTCCCTATGACAGCGATAAGGGACGCGCGACCTGTGCGGCCATAAGTGCACTTATAACTGGGGTCGCCTACGAGACCTCCGCCGAAATAGCTGGCGAGTTAGGGGTCTTTCCCGGTTATGACAAAAACCGGGACTCCATGTTGCGCGTCATCAACAACCACCGCCTAGCCGCCCATGGCCTGAGCGATGGCTATGAGGGACTCTCGGTTATCCCGGTGCCGCTGCACGCCGAAGACTGTCCCTTCAAAGGGCTGACCAGAGCAGCTACTGAAGCCTGGGATCGTGTAAGCAGTGAAGGCGTGACTAACGGCTTCCGCAACGCCCAGGTAACGGTCATCGCCCCCACCGGGACCATCGGCTTGGTCATGGACTGCCACACCACCGGAATCGAGCCCGATTTTGCCATCGTCAAGTTCAAAAAGCTGGCCGGTGGAGGCCATTTCAGGATCGTCAACCGCACCGTGGGAACGGCGCTGGAGACCTTGGGCTATACTCGGGACCAGATACGCGACATCACCGAATACGCCGTGGGTCGTGGCACTCTGCACCGGGCCCCGGAGATCAGTTTCGACACGCTGCGCGAAAAAGGTTTTACCGACGAAGACGTTGAAACCCTGGAAGGGGCGCTAAGCAACGCCTTCGACATCAAGTTCGCTTTCAATAAATGGACCCTTGGCGAAACCTTCTGCACCGAGATTCTCGGGTTTTCCAAAGAAAAACTAGATGATCCTTCCTTCGACATGCTGCGGGAATTTGGCTTCTCGCGCAAGGCCATTGAGGCCGCCAACGCCTATTGCTGCGGTTCCATGACTGTGGAAGGTGCGCCACATCTTAAAAGCAAACATCTTCCCGTCTTCGACTGCGCCAATCCCTGCGGGCGTACAGGGAAACGCTTCCTGTCCGTAGAAAGCCATATCCGCATGATGGCAGCCTCCCAGCCTTTCATCACCGGTGCTATTTCAAAAACCATCAACATGCCGAACAGTGCCACCGTGGAGGAATGCAAGGAAGCCTACATGCTGTCCTGGAAACTAGGACTGAAGGCCAATGCCCTTTACCGCAACGGTTCCAAGCTATCACAGCCCCTAAGCAGTTCGGCAGAAGAAGGTGAAACCGACGACGCCAGGGATACCGAAAGCGCCGTCGCGGCGGCAGCAGAGAGTGCACCACATATTATTGAACGGGTGGTGGAAAAGATCGTCGCAAACCAGGAGCGGATGCGCCTGCCGGAACGGCGCAAGGGCTACACCCAGAAGGCCGTCGTAGGTAATCACAAAGTTTACCTGCGCACCGGCGAATACGAGGACGGCCAGCTGGGCGAAATCTTTATCGACATGCACAAGGAAGGGGCGGCCTTCCGCAGCCTCATGAACAATTTTGCCATCGCCATTTCCATCGGCCTCCAGTACGGCGTGCCGCTGGAGGAATTCGTAGATTCCTTCACCTTCACTCGTTTTGAACCCTCGGGTGTGGTGGAGGGCAATGAAGTCATCAAGATGGCCACATCGGTTCTCGACTATATTTTCCGCGAGCTTGCCATTTCCTATCTCGGACGCAACGATCTCAGCCATGCCGAACCAGAAGAACAGTTCGACAGCATAGGCGGCGGCACCGCCGAGGGCCTGCCGGTGAGACCCGAAGACGTGGTGCGCCGCATCGCCAGCACCGGTTATATGCGTAACAATCTTTATGTACTCAACAACCAGAATGAAGGCGGACGCAAAGAAACCGTTGCTTCCGCCACCGCTCTGAATAGCGGAGGCACCGCCGAAGCCGTCGCTGTCAGTGCCGTAATCACCGAGGATGTCGACCCCACCCCCGACCGTGTTTTTGAAGCGCGGATGCAGGGTTATGAAGGCGACGCGTGCGGCGATTGCGGTAACTTCACGCTGGTCCGCAACGGCACTTGCCTGAAATGCGTGACCTGCGGTTCCACAAGCGGGTGCTCCTAAGCCCCGTCTTGTATTGTCCTCCCTAAACTTCGGGGGTGCGGCGGCGGCAACCCCCGATTTTTTTGCGACAAAGGAGACAAAAACGTGGAATGGCCGATTAGGGCCCCTCCACAAAGCTTACCGGTTTGCCACAGGGATCGCCCAGGATTTCGTCCTCACGCATAACCACGCAACCGCGGATGATGGTAGCCACCGCCCAGCCCCTTACGGTCATGCCGTTAAAAGGCGTCCAGCAGACTTTGCTAGCAATCCAGTCGTTACTAATGACACGTTCTGCCTTCAGATCCACGAGAGTGAAATCGGCATCAAAACCAGGTGCGATATGGCCCTTTCCTTCCATATTGTAGATACGCGCTGCACCGGCGCTGGTGAGGTCAACGAGCCGTTTCAGTGACAACCGCCCAGCGTTCATATGATCGAGCAGTAATGGCAGCAGGGTTTGCACACCAGTCATACCGGAGGGTGAAGCGGGATAGGATTGGGCCTTTTCCTCCAATGTGTGGGGCGCATGGTCTGATCCCACAACGTCCACAATACCCTCGTCCACAGCCTGCCACAGGGCTCTTCTGTGACGGGCCTCGCGGATAGGTGGATTCATCTGGGCAAGGGTGCCAAGCCGGTCATAGCAGTCGGGCGCGGAGAGAGTCAGATGCTGTGGCGTTACCTCGACGCTGGCGATATCACGATGCACCCCCAGCACCTCCATCTCTTCGGCCGTAGTCACATGAAGTATGTGAACTCGCCGACCCGTCTCCCTGGCCAAAGCCAGCAGACGGCGGGTGGAGAGAAGCGACGTTTCCACATCACGCCATTGGGGGTGAAGGTGGACGGTAGCACCCTTTTTCTCCACCAAGTGGCGGCGTTCACACAGACGGGACTCGTCCTCACTGTGTATGGCTATACGGCGGGAGCCATTTTCCAAAACTGCACGTAGTGTCGTGTCATCTTCCACCAGAAGGCTGCCGGTGGAAGAACCCATAAACACCTTGATCCCAGCACATCCGGGAAGCTGTTCCAGACGTGCCAGATCACCCGCGTTTTCCGCCGCCGCACCGATGAAAAAGGCGTGATCACACCAGGCGCGGCCACAGGCCCGCGCCAGCTTGTCAGCGAGGTCCTCCTCGCCCAAGGTGGAGGGGTTGGTATTTGGCATTTCGAAGATACAGGTGACACCGCCCAAAACGGCTCCTGCGGTTCCAGTAATTAGGTCTTCCTTGTGCTCCAGCCCCGGCTCGCGAAAATGAACTTGGGTATCGATGACCCCGGGCAGCACATGCAGACCATCGGCATCAAAACGCTCAGGAGCCGAAGCCGTAGAAAGGTCGCCTAGTGCCGAAACTTTGCCACCGATCACACCGATATCGACTTCCACAATGCCGCCCTGAGTCACCACCCGGCCGGAGTGAATGATAAAGTCGTAGTGTTTGTTCATATTCCTGCACGCACCATGCCGGGAGGAAACCGGAAAGGAAAGGCTACAATTGATGGAATGATCCACTTTTCTGCCGGATTTAGGTATAAACTGAGTCCTGTGATACAGACGATCGCAAGCATTGTGGCGGCAGTAAGCCTTCTTTCCTCCTGTACTCGGTTCGAGCCTGACGTCCATGTGGATCCGGCGCAAACCCGCATGGAAGCCAGGGCCATGTTGGGCATCGACATGTATGCTCGCGGCGAATTCCTAAAGGCGCTAGACGCTATTCGTCCCTGGGCGGAGCAAGGGAATTCCTCTGGTATGGTGCTGATCGCCGGCATGTACTATCAGGGCCGAGGCGTGGTCAAAGACAACGTCAATGCCTATATGTGGGCAGAGCTGGGCGTTATTTATGCTAAAAATAATGAGGAATATGCCGATGCCATCAACTTCCGCAACGAAATCATTCCCCATTTGACTGGGGAAGAAATAGACGAAGGCTGGCGCCGCATAAAGAACTGGAAGTCTGGTTTCGGTGACAACGGTGATAACCAGGAAGACATGTAGGTTGACGTTGATTTCTGACGTGGCACCCTCTCTGTAAGGAGAAAAAAATGAACCGCAGCATGATCCTTATCGGAGTGCTTCTGGTGGCGCTGGTGATCGCTATGATCTATCAGCAGCAGAAAGGGGTAGAGCGCCCCTGGACCCAGTGCAAGGAAAGCATGATAGCGCAGATGCTCACCGGTGAATGCGCGCCCTCACAGTTCTCCACCCCTCACATACGCGGCCCACTGCAAGACGCGCCCCGAACGGACACACCCCAGACCAACATCCCCCAGACCGGCGGCTACGAAGGCGACCGGCTGGAGGATATGTAGAGAGGCGCTATCACCTTGCGCTTAAGCTTTCTAAAATACCGCCTTGGGGGGGCAACCCTTGGATATGGGCGCGGTGCCACAGGGCGTAGAAGAGCAGCGTCCACGCTGCCTGACCCTGCCGCTTGCGCGCGGCCCCGGTAAAAAGCGCTGTCACCGCCCCCCTGCCACAAAGCGCCGCCACACCCTCCTGTTCCGCCACCAGCGGCCCTAACTGCGCGCCCTGCCCCGCGATCCATTCCCCCACCGGAACCGTGAACCCACGCTTGCGGGAGAAAGGATCAGCCTCAGGCAGGTGTTCCTCGAGCCAGCGGCGTAATATCCATTTTCCAAGACCCTTGCGTATCTTCAGGGAATCGGGCAGGCGAAATACAGCGCGTGCCACTTCGCGGTCAAGAAAAGGCGTGCGGCCCTCCACCCCATGATGCATGAGGCAGCGGTCGAGCTTGGTGAGCAGGTCGTTGGGAAGCCACGCAGCACAGTCTGTAGCCTGTGCCGTCTGCAGTTTCGAACGCGACCTGTCTCGGGCATGGATTTCTGCTGCAGCGATACCGTCGCGCCAATCGCGGGGCTCCCGCTTGAGAACGCCCAACCCATCGAAAATACCACGTGGCCGCATGACCCGCCCGCCAAGCCAGAAGGGGCGCAAGACGCTGCGGTAACGGCCATAACCGGCCAGAAGTTCATCCCCGCCTTCGCCGCTGAGCACTACTTTGAGCCCCTGTGCAGCAGCGCAACTGGCCAGTTTATAAGTAGGCAGAACGGCGTAATCGGCCACCGGATCATCCATCACCGAGGCCAGACGCGGCAGCATATCCCAGAAATCGGCCTCAGTGAATGCCACCTCCACATGTTCGGCTCCAGTGAGTGTTGCCAAGCGACGCGCGTGATTACGTTCATCCGCTGCACCGCTTCCTGGAAAGCCCACTGTGAAGGCCTGCACCGGTGTTTCGTTTACCCGCGCCATCATGGCCAACAGGGCAGAAGAATCGATGCCGCCGGAAAGAAACATGCCATAGGGAACATCGGCGCGCTGGTGGAGGCGCACGCTGTCTTCCATGACAGCGTCCAACCGCGCCAAGGCGTAATTCTCTTCTGTCACCTCCGGCGCGCCTCGAGGAAGCGCATCGAGACACCGACGGGCCACGACGCGCCCTCCTTCAACCACCAGCGTTTCCCCGGGCAGAACCCGCATGATCTTCGCCAGCGGTGTTTCGCGTCCGGTGGAAAATTGAAGCTGCAATACTTCGTCGCGGGAATGGGGATATTCTTCCGCCACCACCAAGCCCGCGGAAACCAACGCCTGGGGCTCTGATGAAAAGGCCAGCCCCCAAGTAGTTGCCGTGTAGTAGAGTGGCTTGATACCGAAGGGATCGCGGCTCAACACCAACCTTTCATGCGCCGGATCGTGCAGCGCGATAGCATACATGCCGCGCAGATAATTCACATAGTCGAGATCATGCCGGCGATAAAGAGGAAGCGATATTTCACAGTCGGAGCCAGTAGCAAAGGTCTCTCCACCCAGAGATTTGCGTAGTTCAATATGGTTATAGATTTCGGCATTGGCCACCAGCGCCAAGCCACCTTCTCCGTAGAGGGGCTGATCCCCGGTTTCAAGATCGATGATGGCGAGACGAGTATGCACCATGCCTACGTCTCCAGCCACATACCGTCCGCCACTATCAGGCCCGCGATGGGTAAGGGCCTCTGCCAGCGCGTCAAGAATAGTGGAATCGGCGGGGGTACCGTCCAGGGTCATGAGACCCGCGATTCCACACATCAGAGAGCGACCTTCTTGAATAACCTCATATAACGTGCCACCACCACGGATTCGGTAAAATCCTTTTCGTAGCGTTTGCGTCCACCATGAATGATCTTGCGTATCAGATCGGGATCCATGGCAAGCCGCTTGATGCTTTCCACCAGAGCCCTCGGTTCGTCCACGGGCACCAGAAGGCCACTGTGGTTATGGCGGATCAGAGCGCCAGGCCCCGCGCTTTTGGTGGCAATCACCGGCACGCCGTGAGCCCAGCCTTCAATCACCACGTTGCCCAGCGGCTCGTGGCGGGAGGGACAGACAAGCATGTCCGCTGCTGCGAATAAGGGGGATGGATTCTTGTGCCAGCCTAAAAAGCGGACGCGAGGACGTGCCCCCACCCGTACTGCCAGTTCCTCAAGTTCAATCCGAAGCGGGCCCTCGCCTGCAAGCCAGAGATAGGCGTGTGGCAGCTCAGCCATAGCTCGGATCAGCGTGTCATAGCCCTTGTTTTTATGGAGCCGCCCCAAGGCTAGGATCAGCAGCACTTTCTCCGGTGTGGTGTGTATACCGCGAACAAGTGGTTCTTCGGCTTCGCTCGCCGTAACAAAATTGGGGAGATAGTGGGCGCGGTCCTTCGGCCAGCCGGACTCCACAATATAACGCACGATGTCCTTGGTGTTGCCGATGAGATGGTCACAGGTCTTATAATTTTCTATTTTGTAATAGCCTCCCAGCCGCCCCACATGAACGAACTTTCCCACTACAGGCTTGAAAAAGTGGGCGGCTTGGTTCATCTGATTTATCGCCACCTGGACTATATGATAGTCGGAAATTTTTGATGGTTTACGATGCTCCACGTCGTGGCGGTCGGCAATATCGGAACTCTGATTCGGCTCTATGCTGTTAGTGTTTTTTTCTATGAGTGGACAGAAACGAGTAGCTCGGTTCATCCAGGTCAGCACCACCTGCGGTTTATAACGCTCCACGGCGCGGCGAAAGCCATAGTTGGTGGTAAAGTCGAAAGGCCCGCCAAAGGGAAGCTCTACCGTCTCCATACCGCTGACACTAAGGACTTCAGCGCGTTCGGGATTACGACGGATTAGCACCTTCTGATCCTGCCCAGCCCGTTGCAGTGCTAAAACCAGACGCACAAAGAACGCTTCCGCACCGCCATATTCAGCCCCAGCCATGGCCTGCAAAACCCTGGTCATGGCAACATCCCCTCGAAGGCAGCCGCCGCCTCGTCCCAGCCCCAACCGCGCTGGCGCTGTAATGCCGCGTTATGTTGACTGCGCCACAGATCATCGTCGTGCAGCAGGGCCACCGCATGCCGAATGAAGTCCGCATCATCAGTGGCCACGGCCCCAGTGACACCATCCACCACCCTCTCAGCCACACAACCGATATCCTGCACCACTGCTGGAACACCCACAGCCTGAGCCTCGCCAACGGCCAGACAAAAGGTCTCTCCCACATCGCCGCGATAGAGAAGAACCCGCGAATTGGCCAGAACCGTCGCCAGTGCGGGCTTCGCCACTGGATCGCGCAGCACCACCCCGGCATCACCCAGGGAACGTGCTCTCTCCAAAACCGAGGCCATACGTACCGCCTTAGCGTTGCCTACCGCGCCATAAGTACGAGCACCTGAAAAAATATGGAGTTCAGCGTCCGGCACCTGGGGCCGGATTTCCGCCACCCACAGATCAAGAAGCCAGTTGAGGGAACGCATGGGATTGGAGGTAAACACCACCCGCGGCGGCGGCGGGATCTCAAGAGGCGTTGCGGTACGGAAGACCTCGCTAATGCCGTAAGGAATCACGTGACGTCCACCCACGGGCACCCAGAAGGGACAGGAGGCAGCGTGATAACGGCCAGAAAATACGATTTCAGGGTGCCATTTCAACAACGGCCACAGATAACGCAATTTCAGCAGATAGCGCGCCGGATTATGAATCCAGAATATCCGCCGCCGCGCCCTGGGCAGCAGGGAAATGAGAGTGTGCCCGCGATTGGCGATATAGAGATCGGCGTCGCCGAAAAAGTCCCCGGCCTCGAGGGCCGGCGCCAGCGGCGCCCAGTCCACCCCACGGGAATTTAGGGGAGCCTCGCAATTGTTGCGCACAATAACCTCGTGCCCGCGCGCCGCCAGGGCATGGGCAAGGCCGATGAAGGCCGATTCCGCGCCACCGATTGGAGCGTTCTCGGGTGTACGACCATCGAAATGAATGCCGTCATCGGCCATGACGATACGCGCCATCAGTTGTCACCGAACTCATCGCCATAGCGAGCCTTGAAATAGGAAAGGATGGGAAAGAGACCCGCCAGAAGGGCAACGAGGAATCCCAGCTCGCCTTCACGGTAGCCGCGCCGGCCGACATAGCATTTCCAGAAGCGGGAAAAAATCCGCCGCATATTGGCGCCGAGACTGCCCAGATCGCCAGAATCACGCAGGTCCAGGGCGCGCGCCGTTGAATAGTTGTCGAGACGTTTGAGCATGTCAGAAATATCCTGGTCCACGAAATGCTGGAGCCGCTGTTTCAGAGCCGCGCCCTCTTTACCGTCGAGAGTCAGAGAAGGATGCACCCGCTGTGCACCCACCCGTTTCACGCCCTTGCGGGTGAGGCCGGGAAAGGCGGAACGGCCAAAGGACGCGCCCCAGCCATAACGCACCAGCCGCTCCCCCACGTAGTTGTCCACGGGAATCAGGTGCCAATCAGCCGGGGAGGTGGAGATGACCTGGCGTATTTCCACCGCCAGTTCCGTTGTCACTTGTTCGTCGGCGTCCACCTCTAGAACCCAGTCACCCTCGCAGGCGGCAAAACCAGCGTTGCGACGGTCGCCTTCAAGCTCCCACGATCCTTCCACCAGGCGGCCGGTATAGCGCGCGGCGATGGTCTTGGTGCCGTCGCTGCAGTCGTCGAGCACTACCACGATCTCGTCGGCGAATGCCAGACGATCGAGACAGTCCGCGATCTGATCTTCCTCGTTATGGGCCACCACCAGCGCCGAGAGTCTGCATTCGCTCATGGCGTTTCCACCTCCAGCGCTCTGCCACTTTCACCCGTCATGAATCCCCTCCTCATTCATCCGCGCTATGCTAGACGAAAGCGCGGGATCACGAAACACCGTCGCCATCCCGGCATCGCCCCCACAGTTCGGCGGCGGCAGCGATAACGGCATCCACAGAAAGACTCGCCATCAGCGTTCCCGTGGTGCGATGGTTGAAACTGGGCGCACCCACCAGCGCATTATAGCTTTTCCGAGTGCGCACCACCGCCGCGCGCGGGCCCGTGGGCGCGTAATGGCGGTCCTGGCTGGGGCCGAACAGGCCCAAGGTAGGCAGCCCGGCGGCAGCGGCCATATGCATCAGGCCTGAATCGTTGCCGATATAGAAATCACAGCGTTCGAGACAGGCATATGCGGTTGGTAGGTCGACCCGCCCCATCAGATCGAGACGGCGTTCCGGCGGCACCGAATCGAGGACCAGCGTCGCCGCCGTGTGCTCGTTTTCGTCCCCGAACACAGCCACCCGTGCGCCGGAGAAAAGCCCATCGGCGCCTGTGAGTCGGGTGATCAACGCTACGAAATTTTCAGCCGGCCATTGTTTGCCAATCCAGTTGGTGGTGGGGCCGATTCCCAAGACGAATTCGCCCTTGGGCACTAGGGATTGCGCCGCGTCCTTTGTTTCGGGAGAGACCTCCAGGCGCGGCAGGGGCGGGTCCTCGATCCGCAGCACATGGGCAATCTCTTGCAGGCGGTGCAGGGTGGTGGTGCGCCGCTTGCCGCGGAAGATACGCCGCCGCCAGGTGGGCAAGAACCACGCCAGACTGGTGCCACGCAGATCCACCACCATAAACCACCGGGAAAGAACACAGCGCAACCACAACCACAACCAATGGCCGACTCCGGCGAATTTACGCAGGGGGATAACCCGCACCACACCCGGCAGGGCCGCAAACAGGGGTGCGGGGACCTCGCCACAGGCCACCGTGATGCGGCAGTCGGGGTAGCGGGTGGCGAGATGGGCCAGAATCCCGGTGGACAAAACTGCGTCGCCGATACGGGTGGCGGTGATGAAAAGGATGTTCTTCATAGCCCTGAGTTATAAGCGGCAACGCCCCGCCACGCAAAGCCGCCCTTGCCAAAACCATCCTCCTCCCCTAACTGATAGAGGCTCTTTTGTTCCAACCGTGGAAGTTCTCATGAGTGACACCACCGCCATTCTTCTCAAAAACCGAGGCGTTCTTGCCGTAAGCGGTGGAGATGCGCGGGAGTTCCTTCAGGGGCTGGTTTCCAACGACCTCAACCGAGTCTCGCCCGCACAAGCTGTCCACGCTGCCTTGTTGACGCCACAGGGGCGCTATCTCCACGATTTCTTCATCGTTGAAAAAGGCGGCAGGTTTCTTCTCGACTGTGAGGTGGAACGCTGTGACGACCTCTTGAAGCGCCTGAAGATCTATACCATGCGCTCGGAGGTAGAGTTGGCCGAGGTGTCTTCCGATTATGTCGTTGTCCTCTTTATGGGCAAGGACGCGGGCAAAAAGCTGGGGCTTTCGGAAACTCCGGGTCAAGCCACGGCCTTTGGCGGCGGTGTAGCCTATGGCGATCCACGGCTGTCGGAGCTAGGCGCGCGCGCCCTACTGCCCTGCAACAAGGCCGAAGCAGCCCTAGAGGATGCCGGGTTCGCCCGCGGCGAGATAGAGGACTACGAGAGGCTGCGCCTAGAACTAGGGGTCCCCGACGGGTCGCGCGACATGGAGGTGGAAAAGGCCTTGCTTCTGGAGAATGGGTTCAACGAGCTTCACAGCGTTGACTGGGACAAGGGCTGCTACATGGGGCAAGAACTCACCGCCCGCACCAAGCACCGAGGGTTGGTGAAGAAGCGTCTGATGCCGGTGGCCGTGAACGGCCCCCTCCCCGCACCGGGCACGCCGGTGATGCTGGACGAAAGCGAAGTGGGAACCGTGAAATCGGGATTGGACACTTGCGCGCTGGCCCTGCTCCGGCTTGAGGCGATAGAGAGCGCGCAGGCCCAAGGCGGCGCGGCGTTGACGGCCGGAGAGGCGCGGCTGACACCGCAACAACCCCATTGGATGAAATTCGAAACGGCAGAAGAGGCCTGAGCCGCTCTAACTGCTACGGATACGGCCCGAGACCCTAGTCGAGACCGTGCCGTAGCGGGCCGGATAGACCATGAGCTCCTGGGCCATGGTCCTACCCCTCGATCTTAGAAAAATCGGCCACCGCCCCCATGACCGCGCCGATACGGGAGAGCAGCCTGAGCCGGTTAGCGCGCAGGGCCGCATCCTCGCAATTGATGGTGACGTGGTCAAAGAAGGTGTCCACGGAAGGGCGCAATGTGGCCATGGCGGTCATGGTGGCGGTAAAATCCTCGGCCTTGAGTTTGACTGCGCTTTCCTTCTCCACCGCGCCCAAGGCTTGTGAAAGAGCTTTTTCCTCCACCGCTTCAAGACGTTTGATATTTACTTTGCCGCCATAGGACTTGCCGTCCTTCTTCTCCTCGATGGCGACGATATTCACTACGCGGTTGAAGGCGGTGAGCAGATTAGCCCCGTTGTCGCTTTCGAGAAAGCTGGAAAGAGCCTCCACGCGGGCCATGAGGCGGACCAGGTCGTCCTCACCGCCAAGAGCAAAGACGGCGAAGATAAGGTCGTGGCGCACGCCTTTTTCCTTCAGATGCACCTTGAGGCGGTCGGCGAAAAAAACCAGCAGATCATCGGGGTCGAGCCGCACCTCCTTGCCATGGAATGAGGCAGCCTTGGAGAAAATCGTCGCCAGGGGAATGCGCAGATGGTTCTCCAGGATCAGGCGGATGACACCGAGCGCGGCGCGGCGCAGGGCGAAAGGGTCTTTCGAGCCGGTGGGTGGCTCGCCGATGGCAAAGAAACCCACTAGGGTATCTATCTTGTCGGCCAGGGCCACGGTCACGCTGACCGGCTCGGTAGGACAGTCTTCGGATGGCCCGGCGGGAGCATAATGGTCGGTGATAGCATCGCAAACTTGGGCCGGCTCACCGTCATGGGAGGCGTAATAACAACCCATGGTCCCCTGAAGCTCAGGGAATTCACCAACCATGCCGGTGACGAGGTCGACCTTGGCAAGACTGGCGGCGCGGGAGGCCTGTTTCTTCTCGGCCCCGGGGACATAGATGGCTAGTTCAGCAGCCAGTTTACCCAAACGCTCGGCCTTATCGGCTAGAGAGCCCAGCTTTGCGTGAAAGACCACGTCAGCTAGCGTGGGAAGGTGGGCTTCCAGCCTGTCTTTGCGGTCCTGATCCCAGAAGAACCGGGCATCTGATAACCGTGCCCGCAGCACCCGTTCATTGCCGGCGATGATTGCCTTACCCTTATCGTCGGGGTGGGTAGCAGCCACCATGATGAAGTAAGGGGCAAGGTTACCATCGGCATCCAACAGAGAAAAATACTTTTGGTGATGGCGCATGGAGGTGGTGAGCACCTCCGGCGGTAGGTCCATGAAGTCCTGGTCAATGGATCCCATAAGCACCACTGGCCATTCCACCAGCCCCGTCACTTCATCTAAAAGAGCATCGTCATGCCACACGGTGAGTTTTTTCTTTCTTGCCAGATTTTCTGCAGCGCGCAAGATGGTCTCGCGGCGGCGAGCCGGGTCAAGCATGACCGAAACCTGTTCAAGCTTTGCTTCGTAATCAGCGAAATCGGTGATGGTGATGGAGCTAAGGCTAAGAAAACGGTGGCCCTCTGTCATGTTGGAAGCAGGTTTATTGCCGAAAGATACGTCGCCTACAATTTTCCCGTCGAACACGCATAAGATGCCATGTAGGGGTCTAACCCAGCGCTGGGGGCTTGTTCCCCATCTCATGGATTTGGGCCAAGGGAATGCCTCAAAAACGCCCCTAAATAATTCCGGCAATACCTCGGTAGTTAGATGCCCCTTTTTTTCACTGATAGCGAAGTAAAACTCGGTGCCTTTGATTTCTCGAATTTCGCACTCCTCTAGTGACTTATAGCCCGCTGATTTTAGGAACCCCTGCACCGCCTGATCCGGCGCACCTACCCGCGGACCTTTCTTCTCCTCGCACCGGTCGGGCTGGGTCACAGGAAGACCATCTACCACTAGCGCCAGGCGGCGGGGGGTGACGAAGGAACGGGCAGAATTGAAGGAAAGCTCCGCCGTCTCCAGGCCGTCACAAACAAGGCGCTTGAGATCATCGGCTGCCCGCGCCTGCATGCGGGCAGGGATTTCCTCGCTCAGAAGTTCCAGAAGTAGCTCAGCCATACTCAGCTACTCTCCCCGCTGTCTCCCATATCCTGCTCAGAGACCGCCAGCCAAACTTCGCAACTTCTCTTAGCCAGCCCGCGCACGCGGCCGATATAGGCGGCGCGTTCGGTAACAGAAATAACACCGCGAGCGTCGAGCAGATTGAAGAGATGGCTGGCCTTAATGCACTGGTCGAAGGCGGGCAATGCCAGCCCCGCCTCCAGCAGGCTTTGGCACTCCTTTTCAGCATCCTGGAAATGGCGGGTCAACGCGCGTGTGTCCGCCAGTTCAAAATTATAGGTGGAGAATTCCTTCTCATTGTGCAGGAAAACATCGCCATAGGTTACACCGTCATCATTCCAACGGAGATCAAACACGTTCTCTACGCTTTGTACGTACATGGCCAGTCGTTCTAACCCGTAGGTGAACTCCACTGAAACAGGATCGCAGTCAATACCGCCCATCTGCTGAAAATAGGTGAACTGGGTCACTTCCATGCCATCCACCCAAACCTCCCAGCCCAACCCTGAAGCCCCTAGGGTAGGACTTTCCCAGTCATCCTCCACGAAGCGGATATCGTGGCGAGCGGAATCAATGCCCAGTACATCAAGGCTTTCCAGGTAAATCTCTTGGGCGTCATCGGGTGAAGGCTTAAGCACCGCCTGCAATTGGTAATAGTATTGGAGACGGTTGGGGTTCTCGCCCCAGCGCCCATCGGAAGGACGGCGGCAGGGTTGTACGTAGGCCACCCGCCACGGCTTCGGCCCCAGCGTTCGCAAACAAGTGGCGGGATGGAAGGTGCCTGCACCCATTTCCACGTCATAGGGCTGTAGCAGGATGCATCTCTTTCCTTTCCAAAACATCTGCAGAGACAGAATTAGGTCTTGAAAGGTATCGGGTGGTACGGATTTTTTGCGGGCCATCAAATCGCCGCCATAAAGGACCAGGTGGAAGGAGGCAGGAACCGAGAAAAATCTACTGGCCGCACGGGTTTCGGTCAAGCAATGGCCACGGGCCTACTGGATGCTAGCCAGGTTTAAGAAAGGGACAGTCGTCGCGCTCGCAAGGATCACGCGATTCCGCAGAACAATAAACCCCACATACCGCACAAGCGGTCATGTCTTCAGCCTCGAGCACAGGTGGGCTGGCAAGACCTGACCGGCGGGTTTCCTCGTCGCGGTCACGCCTGAGGATAACCCAGAGAAGGGCCAAGGGTATGGCAATGAGCAGAATCTCGAAACCAGAAATGCCGAACATCAAGGTGCCCCATGAATCACAGTTCCAACCCTTGGCACCCGCGCAGAACGGCCTCTGCTTCAGAGGTATAGGTTCCATTGGCCTCGTCGGTGTGCAGAACCAGACCCGGTGACATGCGTAGAGGCCCGGAACTTCCCTTGCGCGCACTTACCAAAACTCTTTTGGCGGCTTTCCCTACGCGCGGCCACAGCGGGAAGACCACAACCTCTCCTGCCCTTCCTTCCAGGGCTGAAAGCAATCTCCCCAGATGCTCGGCGTGGTGAATAAAAGTAATGCTCCCGTCTTTCGCCACCATACGGAGCGCGAAGGAAACCCAGTCACTGAGCCGGGCCGGGCCCTCCACATTGGCCTGGCGCTTAGCTATATGGGGCGGGAGATTGACGTTATGGGCTTCGAGAAAAGGTGGGTTTACCGCCACGCAATGGAAGCTTCCTGGTTCAAGTTCGCGAGGGGGGTCGAGAATATTACCCGTCACCACCCGCACCCGATCCTGCAGACCATTGCAGATCGCGTTTTCACCTGCAAGCACCGCAAGCTCCTCCCGATATTCCAGCCCGGTCACAGTGACACCGCCCACCCGCCGCGCCAAACACATGGAGACCGCTCCCACTCCAGCTCCGGAATCAAGCACGGAATCACCAGCGCGCGCAGACACAGCAGCGGCTAGGAATACCGGATCAATGGCTGTGCGGTAGCCTTCTACGGGCTGGCGCAGGACCACGGCACCGCCGAGCAAGAAATCTTCGCTTACCTCCTCTTCCCTTAAGGCCGACACAGCGCACATTTCTTTCGTCCTTCAAGTGTTTCCGTCCGCGAACACCACGTCCTTATCACGGGCGCCCGCTGCATCGAGGAGGCAGCAAGCACGCGCGTAGTCGCGGTCAGTCACCATAAGTCGACGCGGCAGAGCGCCGATACTACCTTCGAGGATGCTAGTATGGATATCAAAAACAATGGCCTCAATATTCTCTCCGGCAAGAATAGCTGAGGCCCAGGAGAGAATGACGGGATTATTAGTGCGAAATAGTTCCTTCATATGAAGAAAACAGTTTTTCTTTCTCTGAAATATTTAAAAACTAAATTATTTTTTAGAATCGATGAGAACAGCGCTATAGCTGGTGGTAACATATTCGTTCCATATGTATTGGGACAAATAAATAATATGTAATTCTGGATCTAGCATTCATAGCTCAATGGCCTATCATATTATGATGACAATGCTGGCGATTAGCCCTTCCAAGAGATGCTACGTCCAATGTGGTGTGGGGCATTCCCCTACGCAAATTTGGAGATATTTTTGGCCGTTATAATCAATCTCGACCAGGAAAGGAGCCGACCTCCCGAGGCGGCGTTGGACCACCTAACCAGCATGGTGTCCGCGGACCTGACCCAAGTCAACGAAATCATCCTACAACGCATGGAAAGCCAGGTAGGACTGATTCCACAACTGGCAGGACATATAATAGCGGCCGGAGGCAAACGGCTGCGGCCCTTGTTAACCTTGGCTTCGGCGCGACTGTGCGGCTATGAAGGTCGCCAGCACCTCGGCCTTGCCGCTAGCGTCGAGTTCATCCATACCGCTACCCTTCTCCATGACGATGTGGTGGACGATAGCGGCCTGCGCCGAGGCAGGGCTGCTGCTAATACATTATGGGGTAACAAGGCCAGTGTCTTAGTGGGGGATTTCCTATTCAGCCGCGCCTTTCAGCTGATGGTAGCTTCGGAGTCTATGAAAGTTCTTGATATCCTTTCCTCGGCTTCCGCTGTGATCGCCGAAGGTGAGGTGCAGCAACTATTGATTACCAACGATCCGGAAACCTCTGAGGCCGCCTATCTCGACGTAGTGCGAGCAAAAACGGCGAAGCTGTTCTCCGCTGCCTGCCGCATCGGCGCCGTGGTAGCCAAGCGCCCTGAGAAGGAGGAGGAGGCACTGGAGAGCTTCGGGCTCAATCTCGGCATCGCCTTTCAGCTGGTGGATGACATGCTGGACTATTTAGCGCCCAGCGATACGTTGGGCAAGACTGCCGGGGATGACTTCCGCGAGGGCAAGATGACCCTTCCCGTGATCCTTGCCTATTACCGCGGGTCGAAAACGGAACGCCAGTTCTGGCGCCGTACCCTAGAAGATATGGAACAGAAGCCGAGCGACCTCGAAAAGGCCGTAGCCTGTATGAAACGCCATAGTGCCCTCGACGATACGGTTGAACGCGCCCGCCACTATGCAGCCCTAGCGTGTGGTGCCCTGGCTGTCTTCCCACGAGGAGAAATGAAGGAAGCACTCCTGGGCGTGGCGGATTTCTGCGTAGAACGTGCCTATTGAGAGATGCGCACTCAGCGCAGCATGCTTGCGGCGAAATGGCGTTGGCGGTATAACCCCCCGGCCCCTGATACAGGACCTGGGACAAGAGATTCCTAAGAAGAGAAACGCTGGCCACACATGACCATCAGGGCTTCGGAGTGTAGCTCAGCCTGGTAGAGCACCGTCTTCGGGAGGCGGGGGCCGGAGGTTCAAATCCTCTCACTCCGACCAATCTTTTATCTTTATAGTCGAGATAGTGGTGGCGATAGCGCCTGGCTACATTCCCGATTTCCACCAACAGGCATACATCCACGGTATTAAACCCACGGTCGATGACAGCGCCCTCCCCTACCATGCCACCCACGCGCAAATAACCCTTGATTAGCGGTGGCATTTCACGCAAGGCATGGCGTTCGTCCACGTGGTGTTTTTTCAGGATTTCCATTTCTACATAACGTCCCGGTAGCGCTTTCGGCCGCCATGATTTAGGTGCCGCGTGGTGATGGCGCAAATAGGACAGAGCGGTGGCCATTTGCTTAGGGTCTACACCGGGGAAGCTGGCGCAACCGAACATCAGGGTGATGTCATGGGCCTGGGCGTAGCTGGCAAGGCCGCTCCACAGGCGCTGCATAATCGCCTTACTGCGATAGCGCGCATCCACGCAGGATCGCCCTAGCTCAACTATTTCTCCTGGATAGTTCTGCAATGGAGAGAGATCAAACTCACCCGCTGAGTAGAAGCCGCAGCGCGTATCGGCCACGGATCGGCGGAGCAAGCGGTATGTGCCCACCACAGATGGGTAAGAAGCACGAAGAGACCTATCGATCACTAGAAGGTGATCACAATGGGCGTCGAATTTGTCGAAATCTAGGCCCGCTCGCTTGACATCCACCTTAGGAGAAACCCCCATGCCCTCATAGAAGGCGTGATACCTAAGCCGTTGCGCTGCCTCCACTTCCCGCTGATTTTTGGTCAGACGCACCTCAAAGTGATTAGCTCCGACCGGGGATGTTTTCGTCCGCTCCATCATGCACTCACCACACCGTCTCACGTAAAAGGGAATACTAGAGATTCACGAGACCAGCTGCCAGACCCTTGAGACGAGCCAACCTGATGGCCGGAGGAGGATGAGAATGATAGAAGGTGGAGTAGAGGTGATCGGGAGTCAGGGTGCTGGCATTATCCTGATAGAGTTTTACGAGCGCTTGGACCAGCATTCCGACATCGCTGTTGGCTGCAGCATATCTATCCGCTTCGTATTCAAAACGGCGCGACAAAAGGGATGTCAGAGGGTGAATAAATATCATAAACATCGGCACAATAAGTATGAATAGTGCTAGCGCCATATACTTCGAAGGTGCACTGACCCCAAGGCCGGAATAAAACCAATGGGTATCTGCTAACCAGCCGAGGGTCATCAACCCAGCTAGGGCGAGAATGGCTGACGCAACAAAAAGTTTTGGAACATGGTGACAATTAAAATGGCCCAGCTCGTGGGCTAGTACGGCTTCAATTTCTTCCGCTCCCAGACCCGTGAGAAGTGTATCGAAAAAGACGATACGCTTGTTCCGCCCAAAACCGGTAAAATAGGCGTTACCGTGAGAAGAACGTCGCGAGCCATCCATAACGAATATCTCTTTAAGTACCAAACCACATCTTTCGGCAAGTTGCCCGATTCGTACTTTCAGGGTTTCATCTTTCAAAAGCGTGAACTTGTTAAATAGGGGCGCAATAAAACGGGGATAGAGCCATAGGTTGAGCAACAGAAAGCAAGTCCAGACGCCCCACACATGGAGCCACCAGCTACCCTCAGATGTTTCCATCAGCCACAGAACGAAACAGATAAGCGGTGTGCCGATAGCCAAAAGGAGGAGAAGAGATTTCAGGCAATCGGAAAGGAAAACCGCTGCGGTGGTACGATTAAATCCGAACCGTTCCTCGATTACGAAGGTGCCATAGAGTGTAAAGGGAAGCCGTAACACAGCGCTGGCCACAAGAAGACAGAGAAGAACGCCCGTTCCCCGGAAAAGTCCAGAGACATCCGAAGCCCTCCACAAGCCATCCAGAAGATCAATGCCCCCACCCAGGGTCCAGGCCAGCAACAGTAAGGCTCCATACGGCAGCGCCAGAAGATTGAGACGAGTCTTGGTGATTGTATAATCAGCTGCTTTCTGGTGGTTCTCTAGCGAGATGCTAGCTTTAAAATCTTCAGGTATGGCAGCGCGGTGGGAACGGACCCGGACGATCTGACGTGTGCCGAGCCACAATTCAAGGCTCAGCGACGCGAACAGAAAACAGAGAAAAAATCCGGTAAAAAATTCCATAAAGCAGTGCCATTTTTACGGTAAAGTTAGCCGTGACGGCTCTCAAAATCAGCCATAAATTCAACCAAGACATCCACCCCGTGCTCGGACATGGCATTATATAGAGAGGCGCGGAAACCACCTAAAACAGGGTGACCCCTGAGATTGATTAAACCATGTTCCAGGGCTTCCTTATCAAAAACGTCATCAAGTGTCTCGTCTGCTAGCTTAAAACAGACGTTGACCCGCGAGCGGGCCTCGGGTGCCACAGGACAGCAGTAGAAATCGCTACCGTCGATAAGACCATAGAGCTTGCTGCTTTTAGCTTCACTTGCCCGCTCCATAGCGGCAAGACCGCCTTCCTCTTCAATCCACTGGAAAACCAGGCCCGCCATGTAAATGGAGAAGGTTGGCGGCGTGTTGTAACGGGAATCGTTTCTCATCTGGAGACTATAATCGAAGACGCTGGGAGTAAGAGCATGAGCGTGGCCACCAAGTTCTTCCCGCAGGATAACGATGGTCAGCCCCGAAGGACCGACATTTTTCTGGGCACTGGCATAGAGAAGCCCATAGCTGGAAACGTCAACGGGACGGGTGAGAAAATCTGATGTCATATCCGCGACCAGAGGGACACCGTCGAGCTTCGGAGTTTCGGGAAACTGCACACCATTGGCAGTTTCGTTGGTAGTGATGTGGCAATAGGCGGCCTCCGGCCTTATACACCATTCCGTTTGTGGAGGAATGTGCGTAAAACCGCCAGGTTCTCCGCTGGCGGCAATTTCAACCCGGCAATAGCGGCGAGCTTCAGCGATGGCACGGCCAGACCAGTAGCCGCTCTCCACGTAATCCGCGCCGGCATCCCCCGCCACCTCTGGGGCGGCGAGATTGAGCGGCACCAACGCCAGCTGCGCCATAGCGCCGCCGTGCATGAACAAAACCCGGTAGCCCGGCGGTAGCCCGAGGAGCGCGGAAAGACGCGATACGGCGGTGGAAGCGATCTCCTTGAAGACATCGCCCGTAAAGGGCATTTCCATGACAGACAGGCCGTGGCCGTTCCAGTCCAGCAATTCGTCGCGGGCGCGAGCCAGCACCGGCTCCGGCATCATAGCCGGACCGGCGGCGAAATTGAACAGGCGCGGCATGATCAGAAAAGGCCGAGGCCGAAGGAGCTGGAAACCATGAAGAAGAACAGGGGCACCGAGAGCATGGCGTTGGTGCGTGAGGTGAGAAAAGTGATGCGGGCGCAGCGGGCACGTTCATCAAAAGGCACCGGCACAAAGCCCAATACCTTCTTTTGATGGGGCCATAATACCAGCCAGACATTGAGGGTCATGATAGTGCCAATCCAGCCCCCCATCCCAATCACGGCATCGGCTCCATTAAGCATAGCAGCATCAACAAGACGACCACTGTGCCAGAGCATTAAAAACCCGGTTATCCAGGTGACGATGGAAGCGTGGCGAAAAGTTGCATGCTCACGTTTGATGCGTTTCGTGAGGCTGCCGTCAGTTTCATTTGACACCTCTTCGGGACACAGCGGTTCGAAACGTGGCCGCATGACGATATTAACGTAGATATGGCCGATCCAGATGATGGCAGCCATGATGTGAATCATCCTCAGGAGAACAGGGATTAGATCCCCGAGCATATCCACGGAGAACCTATCCGTTCACCAGATGACTGACGACCGCCCACAACAGCAGAGTCAGGACAACCCCGGCAAGGAATGTCCCCGCCATAGAATCGTGAGGAAGTTTATACATATTACGCAGTCTACTCGCGCAGGGAGGCAGCCGATTGCACGCTCCGCATGACGTAGGGCAGCGTGTTCCTACCAGGACGGCTGGCCTCGGTGATCGCCTCCTCCACGATGTAGTGATGTGGT
>Ga0187827_10000294_pt1 | contig 79851 bp, 52 predicted proteins | sample ETNtaG_39_FD_167969 | JGI IMG/M metagenome (GOLD analysis project Ga0187827, IMG submission 167969) | Marine microbial and viral communities from oxygen minimum zone, Eastern Pacific Ocean - ETNP2014_SV_150_PacBio MetaG (Illumina Assembly) | ecosystem: Environmental > Aquatic > Marine > Hypoxic... | reverse complement strand
GACGGTCAAGTAGACCTCCGTGTTAGACTTTCAAAACGGGAATGTCCTCAACCGGTTTAAATCTTCGGCGCCACAATTCATCCAGAGCCTAAAGGCACTGGCGTTCTTGTGGCTATTTTTAAGTAAACTTCATTGATTTCCGAAAGGTCATTTGGATTGTCCCAATTCAAATTAAATGAATTCGTTGAAGACCAGGAACTTGGGTCTGCGGTTGGATTTATAGGAGATAGTGGGGCTTTGTTGTCGATTTTAAAATTTGAATACTCAGAAAAATCAGAGATCGCATTAGTGTTTGAAAGTTTATGGATCTTGTCTGCAACCGTATCTCCGCACCAAAGATAATTTTCACCGTGTGTCAATCCACCTGGAACGTCACTAGTGGTGTCAAATGTGGCAACAAGTTGTAAGATATCATTGGTAGTAGTAAATTTATAAATTTTATTTGGATTCCATGCTATTGCCCAAAGATGAGCGCCGTCAAAAGTTAATCCTTTGTAAGTTCCAATTGTATTATATGTATCCGCCCGTATCGTTGGATCACTAGCCCTATGTCGATACATTTTTCCTGTTCCCATACAATATGTATATAAACAGCCATTTATAGTATCATAAGCAATGGCAGTTGGATCATTTCCGAATGTAGAGAAGGGGACACCTACAACAGTAAGTGAACTATCCATTTCATGTTTATAAATCGTTCCAAAATCCTCATATGTACATGACCAGAGATAAGTTCCATCCCAAGCAATCCCAGTATAAGACCTGGTTGGAGTATTGTAAGGGGTACTGACAGGGATATCGTTTGTGTTATGTTTATATATTTTACCAGTATCTATATCACATGAATAATAATTTGTTCCGTCCCATGTCAGACCACTGATTGTACCTCCGGGAGAATTATATGATACTTGAGGTGTCCCAAATGGCTTTTGATCTGAGACCTTCATTTTGAAATCAATATCCAAGTTTTCGATATCCTGAAGATTATTAGTACCAAATGTAGTGTTCCATGTAATAGAAGATACTCCTGGGGGTTTGGGATCGTTGTTTTCTATTGCCCCGCCATCAATTTCTTTCCATTGACCATTATCTATCTTATATTCCCAGTCACATGTTAATAGATTATCATTATCCGCATCTGAAGTTGTGTACAGAATTGTTATAGTTCCACTTGTTCCGGTGATGTCGGTTATGGTTAATAACGGTGTTTCGCCCTTTGCTTTCGTACTGATCATTGGATTCATAATTACGAATCCGCCAAACACCATACACATTACAATCGCTAATGAGACTACCCTTTTCATGTTCATACATCCCTTGAAAAATGTATTTGGAAGTGCTGTTTTTAGATTATTATACAAAATAGAATTTATTCCCTTATTACATAACATTTTTCATTAAAATACCGTTTTTTAGAAATTCACATTCTTCTAACATAGTCATCCTTATTACAACCCACAAAACGCTTTTACTCAATGATTACGAAAAGGAAACAGCATCAAATATAGGGCTACGAGGAATTAAACACTTCGCCGCCCTACAAATTCTTTATAACCGCTTTCGATTTACAATAAGGGCACACTGCCACCGCCGGGGTCTTCGCAATTTTCGCCACGTAGGATTTCGAGCATTTCGGGCAGGTGAGCTTTACCTTCCTCGGCTTTGGTTTCTCTTCCTCCACCGGTTCCTCCGGCGGTGCCTCAGGCGCTAATTCTTCGGCGTCCTCCAGACCCTCCTTTAGCTCCGTGGCCATCTTGATCGCCGTTTCGAACTTGCCCTTTTTGTATAACTTCGTAGCATCGGAGAGAAGCCCCTGCGCGGTCTTCACAATGCCGGGATCGATCTTGTCCTTCCGGTCGTTGAATGTGTATAACGCGTCCTCCAGAACCATCTTGGCGATGGACATGCGGCGCATGTTTATCTTCTTCTTCATTTTCTTTAATAATCCTTCAAGAAGCGATTTGGCATCCTCGAACTCCTTGTTTTCCACCATACCCTCCACCTTCTTGAGCTCTTCAAGCTCTGCCGTTACATCCGCCGCGATCCCCTCTGCGGTCTGTCCGTACCTGACAGCATCCTTGCGCAGACCTTCCACCTCTTCCTGTATCTTCATCTTGGCTTTCAGATCGTCAACGGTCCCCTTGAACAGTTCATGCTTCTCCTCCATCAGGTCGAATTCCTCCGCATCGAAATGATCCCGGATCTCATCCACTGCATCCCTCATCATGTCCTTGTACTGCTCGCTGAAGCTCACATTAGACTCCAGCTCACCAAGGAATTCCTCCAGCTCGTCCAGGAGGTCTCTGAGAACGTCCTTTCTCCGATGACCCCATATGGAGCGAACGCTGACCCGCAGACGGCTGCTCTTTGCATGAGCCTTCACGTGATCCTCGTCGTCCATTGCCGTAAGTATCTCCGAGAATAATTCCTCCTCTTCTTTGACCTCCACTCCCTTCTCCCGCAACCGATCCATTATCCGGTCGATCTCCTTGATGTTCTCTTGGGCTTCCGGTCTTATCTTATCCTCGAAAAGGCTGCCCACGAAACCCTCCAGCTCCTCCATTGTGACCTCCAGCTCCTCCATGGATTCCGAATCGAGCTGTTCCTTTGCCGTGTCAACCAGCTCGGTACCGTTGCTAATATCGATATCCAGTTCCGTAATAGAAGAAAGCTTTTTTTCCATGTCGTCGATACCGATCGTGTGCTTTTCGATGGCCCACTGCTTTTCGTATTCCTTCTTTATCTCGTAGTATGCCTCGATCTTGCGCTCCATCTCCTCGGCGTCACCCTCCGTGCTGGCGTTCAGGGCCTCGTCCAGAACCGTTTCCAGCTCGTCGTAATCGCCAATAGCCGTCATTTTGTACTCGTTGAAGTCCGCAAAGGCAGTTTCCAGCTTCGAGGTGGCCTTTTCCTTCTTTTGGGCCCCTATCTTCTCTTCTATGGCAGCCCTTAAGGGTCCTATAAGTTTCATGGCCCCGAGATACCTGCCTTCCTCGTTCAGCGTTTCTATGGATATGAGGCTCATGGACTCATCCTCCATATCTGCCCCTTCCTGCTCAGCTTCGTCGATAAGCCCTGACATCTCACGAATATGCTGGGGTATGACCTCTATAAGCTTGATCTCGATCCGCTCCTTCACCTGGGCGTTCAGCTCCTCCGTCAATTCCTTTGCATCTTTGAGCCGCCGGCTCTCGAGGTACCGCTCGGCCCGGCTTATACCGTCCTCCATGACGCCAATGTCGATCTCCAGCTCGCCGCAGTCCACCAACAGCATCTCGGTGTTCCTGAGCATTATTCTTATTTTTCCTTCATCCACACCCTCCCGCTGTTCCTGAGCAGATTCAATGGCCTTCCTGGCAAGATCGTCCGCCATTGGATAGTTACCCTCCTGGAAAGCCGAGAACGCCTTGAATATGTAAGCCTCGATCTCAAATATGTCAAATCCCATATTCTTGGTAGTCTCCAGCTCCTCTTTTGCCCTGGCTATATTGCCCTCCACCTCTCCGATGGTCATATTCTCCCTGCGTTGATCCAATAGATCCTGAATTTCACCCAGCAGCACCATGCACCCTTCGGGATTACCCGCCTCAAGACATTCTTTTGCTCTCTCCAGGCGGTCCTCGAATGCAGAAATATCCTCGATTATATCCCGACTCTCCTCCACCACCCGCTCCGTTTCCGCAAACAATCCCTTCGCTTTTTCCACAAGCAGTTCACCAACGGTTCCAATGAGACTCTCGTGCACCTCGAGAAGAGTCGTGATGGCTCCTTCAAGATCCCCTTCTTCCTTGCGGGTCAAGGCCTGATTATAACCCTCTTCCTCCTCACTAACCTCCATCTCATTCTCCTTGCCCCGGGCGATGAGGTCCCCCGCCTCTTTCACAAGAGAGCGGAACTCGTCTTCCAGTTTGATCTTTGCCATAAGCCCTTCAAGTATCTCTCTTAAGTCCCCGAGCCTATCTTCCGCCTCCAGGAATTCACCGTTCTCGAAAAGCTCATGGACCTCACCTACCTTTCCCCTGACATCCGTCTTGTAATCCTCGGAGAGGTACGGTTTTGTATCCAAATCCCGGATGAATGAATCGAATTCCTTTAACTGCGATGATACCCTGTTTTCCGCCCTTGTCAGTTTCACGGTTCGAACCATTTCTTCTATCCTGTTCACGGCATTCACGGTATCATTGTATCGACCTTCGTCGAAATGGCCCTGGGCGTTTTCCATTTCACGCTCCAGTTCCTCGGTGGACATTCCCGTCTCCTCGGCTTCGGAAATATAATCCATGGCCCTGGTCAATCTCTCCGTGGCAAGCCCCATAAGGTCCTCCTGCTCAAGCGCCAGGATGGTGGACCTTGCTTCTTCCACGTGTTCGAGGCAGGCTATATACTCACCGCTCGCGTTCTCCCCCATCGCTTTCCCCACCATTTCCTCAACACCACCAAGCTCGAGGGAACTCCCGCTCTTCTCCTCCATCAGCGCATGGATCTCTTCGAGAGCTAGCCGTGCATTTTCCTCCAGGGAGCTCTGCCATACATTTGTCAAAAGAGTCCTGGCCTTTTCAGCCAGCTCCATTGATTTCTCGTATTTTTTCCTCTTTAAGAGAGCCCTAGCCTCGAAAGCCACCTTGCGGATATCCCGTATGTCCAGATTTTTCCGAGAAGCCTGTCGGACTATCTTGTCCACGTCGGCCAGGACGTCCCCGATCTTGGTCTTGAAGAAATCCTGGCGCTTCTGCCCAAGCTGCTCCTCCACTCCAAGCATCAATTGGGTGCCCTTCACGTAGTTTTCATCTTTAAGAGCAACAAGGACCGTTCTGAATTGCGTTTCTTCTTCGCTCAGATCCACCTGTCTTTCTTTCAAATATTTGAAGGATGTTTTCAAACCGGTGATATGCTGTTTTGCGATCTCCTTCGCAGGTCCTTTCCCCGAATCTTCTATGATATCCAATACCTGATTCCGGAGATCTCTGATGGGCTTGAGGTGGCCCTCGGTGATATTCTCCCTGATACTGTTGACCAGTTCCTCGGCCACTGCTAAGACTAAACCTATCTCCTTTAACGACTTCACTTCGTCATCGAGCCGATCGGCCTCTTTCGGATAGGCAATTGTGAGCACCTTATTGGAGTAATTTTCCTCCACGACAAAGAACTCGTCAAGGAAACTTTCCGCACTCTCGAAGTCGCTGTCATCCGAGGCTGTCGTAGCCGAGGTCAATAAACCCTTTAACTCTGATATATCCATATCCAATCCCGGAATTTCTTTCACCTCTCTTTCAAGGACCGCCATCTTGTCGGTTGCCATGATCAACCTGTCGCCGCCGGCTCTCCTCCGATGAAGATGAATTTTGTTGGCAACGGAGGTTTCGATCCCCCTCACCGTACTCATGGCCTCGTAATATTTCCCAAGCTCTTTCAAACGTTCGACCCTGGCAAGGATGGAGGTGTCCTCCCTGATGTCAAGCTTCAGATCACGTGCCGCATCCATAAGAGTGGATAGCTTTGCTATCTCCGCCCGGATGTCACCCTTCAATCTCGAATCAAGAGCCTGTCGTACCGTCCGGTGCGTCTCTTTGGCCACTTCTCGAGCGTCCCTGAACCGGCTCTGGTTGAAATGCTCATCCATCTCCTCCAACGCTTGGCGGGAAATGGAAACGTCAAGCTCCAGTTTCTCAGCTTCTTCCACCATTGCCCGAACGCTTTCGATCTCGGCAGACGCGTTGTTCCTGGAATACTCATTCTGGGCTGTAAGCAGGGCTGCTTTCGCTTCTTCAGCAAATTTCGCCGAACTCTCGAAATTGCCTTTTTCCAGATTTCGCTTTGCATTGGCCACCATATCTTCCACGGCGACCATGTCCACATCCAATTCCATCTCGTCGATCATGAGTTGCTGTATTTCGGCAAGAGCGTTAGTAGTGAAATCCCTGTAATGCTGTTGCTTGGCCTTTTCGAACATATCCCTGGCCTGCCGGGCAAGTTCAGCAGCCACCTGGAACTCACCGTTCTCGAAATGCTCTTGACCTTCGGCCAACTTGCCCTCCATCTTGGAGGTGTTCAGGCCCAGCTCGCCACCTTCACCCAGCAGGACCCTGGTTTCCGTCAGCAGCCCGGACACGTCTTCAGTGTAGTGGCGATCCCGTTTTGTAGAAAGACTTGCATTGGTCTTGATAGTCAGTTGGATGGCGGATACGAAGTCCTGTTCCTTTATGGCCCCCACCACTTCCTTCAGCATCTCATCCTCTTGAGACGTGTCGATCCCATTGGCTTTCATCTCCCCGAAGAGGCGTTTTATCCCCACTATGTGCTGCTTGGCGATCTCCCGCGCATCCTTGGTCCGAGCCTCCTGGATGAAATCTTCGATCTGCGGGATACCAGCCTCGATCAATCGTAGATCGTTTTCCCGCACCCCTTCCATTATAGTTGACATCAACTCCCTCCCCCTCGACACATCCAGGCCAATCTCTTCCAGCATGTCCACACTGTCACCGAGCCCGGCGATCTTTACCTGGAAATCCTTCACTTTCACCTCTCCAAGGTACTCCGAAATCACTTCATCAAATTGTCGGAGGAAGGCATCAGCCCCTGCAATATCCTTATTTCCCACCGCCTCCTGGCTCGACAGTAGCATTCCCTTCAGGTCTCCGAGGTCCCTTCCAAGCGTCCTTTCGAGTTCCTCGAGAGATGAGATCTTTTCCCTGATCTCAGTTGCAGTGGCTTCTTGCTGTATCAGTTCGATCTTTTCGACTAAGGAAATCTTGACTTTTTCAAGAGCTGAAACGGCTTCGACATAGTTCCCCGTTGCTTTCAATTCTTCGACCCCGGCAAGCATTGTTCTCTCGTCATCTGTACCCGCTCCCTTCTCTTCTGCTTGGGCCAGAATTCGGGAAATCTCATCTAATTCTTGGTCATACGTAACAAGTAGTTTTGCATCTATTTTTTCGGATAGTTCCTTTCTTGATTCAATGGCAAGCGAATAGCACTTCTCGAGGTCCCCCTCTTTGAGAGATTCCTGCGCCATGCCGATCTTTTCCTCAATGGGGCCAAGGTCCAGTCCCATTTCCGAACTTTCTCCCATCATCTTCCAGACGGTGGAGATCAGCGCGGAAGTATCTTTCTTTAGATATTTTTCTTCGGCCTCCAAAAGTATTTTCCCCGCCTCTTCGGCCTGCTCGAAGGCTTGGGAAAAACTGTTTGCTTCAAAATTTCCCTGCGCGTTCATCAATATATCTTCTGCCGGACCTGGTCCCAGGCCGAGTTCACTGCACCTGCCTTGAACCTCCTTCGCCGCTTCGAGAGCCCTCACGGCCCGCTCTCTTAATGAATCCTCCCTGGTATGCGCCATTTCCCCCGCAATTTCCTTCACCAGCACAAAACCTTCTTTTATCCTTGCATCGTCAAATAGTAATCGGGCGTTTACGAGCTTCTCCTCCGCCTCACCACAATTGACACCCAGCGTCTTCAGATCCGCCAGTATACTCTCCGCATCAGCTGAAGCCTCCAGATACTTATTGCGGAAATATTCGTCAAATACAGCGTCGAGATTCGTTTTCGCATCCTTTGCGAGATTGGCCGCAAGTTCGAGTTTCCCCTCTCTTAGCTCCAGATGGGCATTCCCGATCATGTCCTCCACCGCTGCCACATCCAGGCCCAGCTCCCCTGCCTCCGCAAGGCGGTTTGCCGTGTCTTCCAGCAATAGGTCTGTGTTGTTCTCAAGATGCTTAACCTTGGCATTTGTCAAGCTTTTCTTGACAAGTACCGCCGCTCGGCAGGCGGACACGAAATCTCTTGCTCTGACAGCACCCAGTACTTCGTGGAAAATCTCGCCGTCCGATTCCGTCTCCACTCCCAGTGCCCGTACCCCTACGAGAAGTTCCTTCGCTTCCCGCAGATGCGTCTTGGCGATCTCCTTTGCCTGAATATTTGCCGCGGATTCCTTGAATTCGTCCAATTGAGAGATAATATCCTGCATCCCGCCAAAGCTGTTCTCCGAAATGCTCGATCTCGCATCCGAGATCATACCCATACCCGGGGAAATATCGAGACCCGCCTCCCGGTACTCTTCGAAGAGCTCCTGAAATCCATTCAGTTCATCCTGATACTTGCGTGCCAGCAGAAGATTGCTCTGTTCTTCTTTCATAAGGGAGAAAGCATTCAGGTGCTCATCAAGAGCCGAATGATCCCCCGCTGCCAGCGCTTCCCCAGCCTTCAAGATATGGGCCCCGAGGACCTCGGACTCATCTCCCGTCATCTCCTGGAACTGTTTGAAGGCCAGTTCCGCTTCCGAAAGCTTCTGCGCTTCCTGCTGTCCCATACCTTCCCTCAACTTTGTGGAAAGTGATAGGCCCACCGTTTCCACCAGCTCCAAAGCCTCTCCATAACGTCCCTCTTCCTTGAGAACTGCCACGGGTCCCAATCGCCCCAGTTCCTCTCGGACCTCTATGCCAAATTCCATTGACTCCTGGACAATCCGGTTTACCTCTTCAGTCTTTTCAGATAGGAGGTATTCCCATCTCTGACGTATACGCTCTTTTACCAGCGCCACGGCCTGACTCGATATTTCATGGGATTCCCTGAAATCCTCGTCCACCAGGAGATTCCGGCTGTTCTCGATCAATCCGAGCACGTCGTCCAGCTCGATACTCATACCCACGGCTTCGCTAAGTAGCTCGTCCGTGACCGCCATAGCACTGTGGGCCCGCTCCTCGTAGTATGCCTCGAGAGACATGGAAATCGTCTTTCGGCATGCGAGAAGAAGTTCGCAGCCCGCCAGGAACTCCCCGTTCTTGATGGAAACAACAGCCTGGCGGAATGTTCCATCCACATTTTCCGTTCCCACCCCCGATTCCTTCATCTCTATCATCATTTGTTTCGTCTCTGCGAATAGCGTTCTTGCCATCTCCTTCGCACCCTCGCCCCTGGCTTCTTCCAGCAGTTTTCCCAGCACTGCCAAACCTTCATCGGTTCGATCCAGGTTCCCTGACGAGATGTTCTCTTTTATCTCTGCAATGAATTCGACAGCCTCCGAAAGTTCAATACCCACTGCAAGCATTCGTGCCAATTCTTCTTCGAACGCTTCAAACCTTTGGCCGTAGGAGTCGCCCAAATAGCTCCTCTCGCAGGAGTCTCGGGCGGAATGGAACTCTTCCAGTATTGAGGCCACCGCAGCATGGTCACCTTCCTCGATAGCTCTCGATGAGGCACTCAAATGTCCATGAAGTTCGTCATAAACTTTCCCGGTCATACCTTCCAGCTCGGATAGGGACCGGGCCGCAGCATCGATCTTTTCTTGCTTGTCCAAACGGTTCATATCTTCGGTCTTTTCCCACAGGGAACGCTTTACTTCGGCAATGATCTCAAGTGCCTCACGGAATTTCCACCCACCTTTAAGGGCTTCGATCTCCGAAATCATGGCGGACTCTTCACCAATATCCATAGACATGGCCCGAACCTCTTCCAAAACCGGTTCCAGTGAAGTGAGTTCGGCCACCACGGTCTCCCATCGTACCTCACCGATCCTGCTTCCCAACTTCTCCTTTATGAAGGCAGAGTGTTCCAGGGCTTCTTGGAAAAGCCCCGAGTCGCGTGCGGCTCTGGCTTCCGATTCTATCGGTTCCAGATCACCAACGTCGAGTTCCAGCTCCCGAGCTTCCGACATGCTCCTTGCGATACCCTGGAGAGCCAGTCCGGCTTGTTCGACGTAATAGTTCTCCTCGGTAGTCTTCAGTTTTGATCTTATTCGTATGAGCAGGTGACATGCATCGATGAATCTCTCCGAAATCACATGGGCCCGCACCTCACTGAAAAGAGCTTTCTCTTCTTGTAGATCAATTCCATGGCCTCCCAGGAAAGTGAATAGCTTCATAGCCCCCCCTGCATATTCCTTGGCCAGTTTTCTTGCTGTTATCGTGCTCGCCTCGTGGACAGTGGATTCAATTTTCTCAATTGATGTGTCCACGGCCTCGAATCTCCGAGCGTTCAGGTCGGACCTGACATTTGCCAAAAGTTCTTCGGTTGCGACTACGTCGATACCAGCTTCGCCAAGTGCCACCATGTCAGCGGAAACCTTATCCAAGCGTTCGGAATAAGCGGAAAGCAACTGCATCTGGTGGCTCTCCTTCATCAATTCATCGAATTCGTGTAATTTCCCTTCAACCGCCTCGTGATCCCCCATTTCAAGGGCCTCCCGGGCGGCATTCAGAGTTTCACTCATACCCGGTTGATCCATGCCCGTCTCTCTGGCGAGCTCTTCCAATTTCACCTCGCCCTCGGACAGCCGTTGCGAATTGATCTCCTTTCTGCTAAGGTCGATTTTCCCCGAAAGGGATTCCCTGATCTCCTTTCCAATGGAGATTATCTCACTGTAAGCGCCATCGTTCCTGAGTTTCTTCATACGGGTTAGTCTGTCGAGGTATTCACCAACATCCACCGAATACTTCCCGGCCTCCTCCATCAGACTCTCGGTCCCTGCGATCTCGGAATCGGCCTTCTCCAGTTCCCTACCGCCTATCATATCCACAAGCGTTTCATTGGACTGTGTGATAAGTTCCAGTGCGCTTTCGTACTCCTCGTCTTCAAAATGTATATTGGCGTATTCCAACATTGTTTCGATGGAAACTGTATCCAGGCCGAGCTCCACGGCATTTTCCATCAGATTTCTCGCCGTTTCAAATGAGCTTGTGGTTTTCTCCTCCATACCCTGTTTTCTCGCGGTCAGGAAAAGATCTTTGGTCTCCAGGGCCAGGCGTTCGGCCTCCTCGAGGTTCCCCTCGTTCACCAGACCGTAGGCGTCGGCAATCTCCACCGCCATGGAAGAGATATCGATACCCAGCTCCACACCTTCCTTAAGTGCTTCCTCCACCCCCTCGATCATCACAAATACCCTTTTCTTCCTATATTCTTCTTTGAGAAATTCCGCCCTTTCCACTGTTGCACGTGCCGTTTCCTCCGATTTGAGATAATCCTTCCATTCATAGAACACTCTCGCTTCACCCAGAGATTTCTCCACTTTGGCAGCTTCAAGATCCAGTTCCCTTATCTCTGCAAGAGCGGCCTCTGCATCCATCAGGGCTTCCTCAGCCCTGGTCCTCTGATATTCCTTTTCTCGTTGGCCCAGCATTTCGTTGGCTCCATCGGCCATTTTGCAGGCTTTAACGAAGTCACCTTCTTTTATTAGAGAAAGAACTTCGCCAAATAGTGCTTTTTCCTCACGGAGTTCAAGGCCTGTTACCATCAGTTTATCGAAAAGCTCCTTTGCCGCGGTGATTCTCTCCTTCGCGGCATCTTTCGCGGTCACCTTCCGGGCTTCCTCGATCCCTGCGTCTATCAGAGCCAATGTCTCCTCCAGCGTTTCGAAATCATGGCGGGAGATGAGTTCCGCTGCCCGTGACACCAGTTCGAAGATGTCGGTCAGTTCGATACCCACATCCGTTATTGCCGCGATCTCGGGTTCTTTTGCACGGAGTTCAATGCGATAATTTTCCGCCTTCAGTTCCCTTTCGTACGCCGCCATTGCTTCGCTGAACATACCGAGGTGTTCGTCGGTTTCCTCGTAGTTGTTATCCTCAAACGACATGGCGGCTTTTTCGATGAAACCTTCCAGATCCGGATAATCCGTACCTGTAATTTCCACAAAGGCCGCGAGGTTTTTCCTGGCGTCTTCCACCGCCCGCTCCTTTATTTCCCTGGTACGGCCTTTCATGGCCTCGTCAAGGCCAGGCATTTCATTCCTCAGAAGCTCGATGGCCTTTCGGAGATCTCCTGCTTCCCGGCACTCTTCAGCCATATTTACGGCGTTCATTACACTCTCGATATCGATTCCCAGATTCCGGGCGGCATCCATTTTGGAGCCGAGTATGCCCTTTTCATCATTCAGAATCTCCATCATTCTAGCGGCCAGTATCTCTCGAAGCGCTGCGGCTGTGGCTCGGGAAAGCGTCAGTGCCTGGGGATAGAGACGCTCGTCGAGAAATTCCCTGGCCTCTCTGGTGCTTTCAACAATTTCGTCCATTGAAAGACCAAGCTCTCGGGCCTCTGTGATGAAGCCATCCACCGTTTCCAGTTCCGTTTCAGTGGCCTCAATATAATAATGTTCTCGCTTTTCCCGAAGTAGTTTTTCCGATCGTTGGGTCAATCGGGCACCCTTTACGAACTCTCCTGCCTTGATTGCTGTAACAGCCTCTCTGAACAGCCGGTTCTCCTCCTCCAGACCCACTCCGGTGGTCTTCATCTCTGAAATTAGTTCTTTTGAACTGATGAAATGTTTCCTTGCTAGTTTCTTGGCATCCACGGACCTGGCACGTTCCACCATGGCCTCGATATCCGATAGTTTCGCTTCGATCCCGTCGAATTCGAAAGCTGCGGCATTCTCCTTAGCTACCATCAGTAAATCAAGGGCTTCCGCAAGAGACAGGCCAAGTTCTTCGAGTTCTCCGGCCACTTGCTCCAGTTCTCCAAACCTTTCTGCGTATCCATTGGCCACGTAGCGGTTGTTATGTGATTCCTTTGTCGTTTTGAACTCTTCAATGAATCCTTCCATCGCCTCGTAGTCTTCTCTGTCCAGGGCAGTCCGGGCCGAATCTAGAAGCGAATCCAGGTCCTCGTAGGCTTCTCCGGTCTCCTCCCGGAACCCTTCAAGCGAATCCTGATTCTCCCTGAGATTTCCCATGTACTGCTCGAGTCTTCGGTCTGCTATGCCACTGGTGACGGCCTCCCCGCATTCTTCCAGTATTACAATAATCTCCTTGTACTGTTTTTCTGCCCTCAGATCCGTGATGGCAGAGAGTCGTTCCTTCTCGACCTTCATATCAACGCCCAGGCCAAGTCCCTCTTCCATGGCCCTGGTGAGCTCACCACCCCGCTCCTCTATAATTACTAGATACCGTTTCTCAATGGTGCTTTCGAGCCCTGCAATGCTGTCGCCAGCCAGTTCTTCCGCCGAATCGAATTTCTCGTTTGCGAAGTCCCTCTTCATCTCATCCAGGTTCCTTTCGGAGTTGCCAATGTCGATATCCAGTTCTCTGGCATCGGAGATAAGGTCCTGAAGCCGGTCCATGGAGCCGGTCAACATCTCACTCTGGAACTCCTTCCGTTTTTCCTCGTACTCCTGTTTCGCCTGACCCACCATCAGGAGAGCGTTATCGAAATCCTCTTCCTCAAAATGTTCCATTGCCTTATTGTGTATCTTTTCCACAGAAATGACATCGGTGATACGCTTTCCCGCGTCTCCAAGCATCCCCTCCAGACTCTGGATGGCCTCCACGGCCCGTTTTCTTGAATGTTCCCTTTTCACCGTGTCAAGTTTATCTCGGACTCCCCGTGTCAGCTGTATACTTTTCAGGAAGTCGCGGGATTTTATAGCTCCCAGTATCTCACGGAACACTTTCTCCTCGCTGGTAAGATCGATTCCGAGCCTCTTCAGTTTCGTTAACAGTTTGTTCGTTTCCGTGAAGTTGGATTTGGCGATCTGTTTTGCCTTGACCCTCTTTGCATCATCGATGATCTCGTCCAATTCTTCCAGGATCTCTTTGGCATCATCAAATCTCAGTCCGTTGATGGCCTCCCTTGCCGTTCCGGACAATTCCCCTGTGTCAGGCACTTCGATACCGGCTTCCCGAATCGCTCCCAACTCTTCTTCCACCGCAGCTATTCTCTCGTTGTAGCTTTCCACAAGATGCGAGATATAGAGCCTTTCCCTTGTATCACCGAATTCAAGTAAGCGAGCGCCCAAGTCAGAGTAGTCCTTCTCGGCCAAAGCTTTCCCGGCCTCTTCGAGCAGGGAATGCAGGTCTGGATAATTTTCTCCGGTTTCGAATTCTAACTCTTCGAGGGCCTCCTTTGCCCCCTTGATCTTTTCCTCATTCATCTCAAAGGTCCTTTTTTCGATCTTCAGGGATGCCAATGAGATAGCTTCCTCCAGTATTGCGATGATTTCCCTGAATCGTTCCTTCTCTCTCAGTCGGGCAGTTTCAACGAGGCGTCCCTTTTCAGCTTCCAGATCGGCATCGATATTCCGTGCTGCATCTGCAAGTCCTTCGAACTCACTCGCCTTCCCTTCGATTATATTGACGAGTTCAGCGTTGACCGCTTCTCGAAGCCCAGTGCTGCATTCCACGGCCAGCCCGTGCGCTTCCTCGAATTCCCCTTCCTCGTAACTCTCCCTCACTCTATCATCCAGCTCGGTGAATGTTTCAGTATTTAGCTCTAGTTCGGCAGCCTCATCCATCAATTTTTTAATGGTGCCAACAGTCTCTTCAGTGTTTTCTCGGTAATACTCCCGACGAGCTTCGACCATTGACTCCTGTGCTTCAAAGAATAACTGGCATGATGTTACGAAATCCCTGCCTTTTATTGCACCGATAGCCTTAGTGAATATTATATCGAACTCCTCCACAACAATACCCAGTTCCCTCAATTGTCCCAAAAATGCCTTTGTGGAGAGAAAATGTTTCTTTGCCAGGTCCTTGGCACCTACGTTCCTGGCCTCTGCCAACCCTGCCCGGATACCGGCCAGGGCCTCCACTACTTTTTCGAATTCGTTGGATTCCATATGTTCCCGGGCAGAGGCCACCAGTTCCGCCGTATTGGAAAGGCCCAAGCCAAGCTCCACGAGGGGTGGCATCTCGCTTTCCAGTTCCTTGGTCTCGCCTTCGTATTTTGTAAAAAGATATTTTTGATTCTCCACTTTCTTTGCAGTTCGGAACCGTTCCAGCACTTCTTCGAAGGAGGCATAGTCCATTTCTTCCAAAGCCTTTCCGGCAGAGGCAGTCAGTTCATCCAGACCGGGATACTCGCCCCCGGTCTCTTCAATGAAGTTTTCGAGAGAATTCATGGCCTCTTCCAGCTTTCCTGCATTGATCTCAGCCACTTTTAAATCATACTTTTTATTGGTGGCAGCGCGGATTTCCTTTACCCTCCCAATGCAATCCCGGTAGCTGCCTTCCGCTTTCATTTCCTCCACAGAGGACAAACCCTCTTCTTCGCCATTTATGTCCGCATCAATCCCCCGAGCTCTCTCCATCTCCTCTTCCAGTCCCGAGAGCTCGTCACTCAGACGAGAAAGCTGTTCACTATCTATATCCCCTCGGAGTTCTCGTCGGGATTTCTCGCTCAATTCAAAAGTCTCCTGAAACTTCTCCTGTTCGTACAAAGAACGGATGTTTCGCAGGTTTTCCTTCACTGCGGAGATATCCACGTCGAATTCGGAGGCCTCGCCGATCATCTTTTTCAGTACCTCGAGGACTGCGTCAGTGTTTTCCCTGAAGTGGGTTTGCCGCAGCTTTTGATATTCCTTTTGTGCCTGCTCCGCAACGTCAATGGCGCGCTCATAATGCCCCTGGTCGAAAAAGGAGGACACGAGACCATGGGTTTCCTGTATCCCAGCAGTGTCCAATCCGAGCTCGCTTCCTTCTCCCAGCAGGTCATCTAGCAGGGCAATGCTTGTACGACCTTGCTCCCTGTAATGATCAGTACGCAGGGCAGTGAATTTATCCTCCGCCTCTCGAGTTAATTGTATCGCCTCTTCATAGTCAGCTCCTTCGAAATATGATTCGGCATCCGTTAACAGAGTCCTCACATCATCCATTTCCAGGCCCAGCTCGAACCCCTCCTTCGTTTTATTCCGGACAGCATCCAGGGCCTCATCCGCCCTCTCTTTCCAGTACGCAGTACGTTTTTCCTGGAAATCCGAACGTGTTTCTCCCACAGAATGAATTGATTTTTCATATTCCCCCCCTTCGTAATATTCCTCGGCCTTTTCAAGACATTCGTGAATTAACTCCATATCCAGGTCCAGATCCACTCCCTCGATCACCATATCCTTTGACCACTCCAGCTCCGCCTCCGCAATCTCCCGGTAATATGTTCCCCTGGCGGTTCTAGCCATCTCCTCGGCCTGCCTCGTCAAGCGGCAGGCGGTGACGAAGTCCTTGGATTTGATGGCTGCAATAGCAAGCCGAAACGCTTTGTTCTCTTCTGTCAAATCCACCTCTTTTCCCTTCAGTTCCCCCAGTAGTTTCTTCGTTACGATAAAATGTTCTTTGGCAAGTTCCTTGGCTTGTTCCGTTCTGGCGTTCTCAAGTATATCCTTGATATTATCAATGGTTGCCTCGGTTCCGCTAAAGTCGAAATTTTCGACGTTCTCTTGAACTGTTTCGAGGAGTTCTCCTGCCGCTGCAAGATCGAGTCCAAGCTCTTCCAGTTCTTCGGATTCGTCAAGGAGTTCACGTGCTTTCTTATCATATTTTTCCGCTAGGTACTGACGATAATGATCGGCTTTCGCCTTTCCGAACTCCTTGATTATGGAATCCTGGGTACGGTAATCCGACTCGTTAAAAGCCTTTTCGGCCGATTCGAAGAATTTCCATAGATCATCATGATCCTCGCCGGTCTCATCCTCGAAGGCTTCCAGTTCCTTCCGCATATTTCCAAGTTTATCGGAATTGATCTCTCTCAATCTTGCAGCAATTTTTTCCTCGATGGAGTTCCTGCTGTCATCCAACAGATCGATAATATTCGTGTATTTTTTTTCCTCTTTTAGTTCATCAACATCCGAAAGAAGCTCTCGCTCGGGTCCCGTATCCACATCCAAACCCCGAGCTTCCTCCATAATTTTTACCAGTTCCCCGGTCTTCGTCCCAATATTTTCCAGTAATTTCTCCTCTATTGAAACAGTGAGATCGGAATTTGCACCCTCGGCCTTTTCAAGTATTTCTTCGTATCTCTCCTCGTCATAATCACCTTTCACCTCTTCATAGATATCCTGGAAATCATCCACGTCGATCCATAGTCCCCCAGCCTGGTTCATCAATGATTCCAGCAGCTCCATGGATTCCCCCGCCTTATCTCGGAAATAGATCTTTCTATCTCTCCCGTAGGTCGATAGTGCCTCGTCTATCATTTTGAAAGCTTCCTCGTAATCCTCTTCCCCATAAAGCTCCATGGCATCCCCGTGCAGCTCTTCCACCCTGGTGACATCGATGTTCAATTCGCGCCCTTCGTCTATTGAAGCCTCCACGGTGCCTATTGTTTCGGATGATTTTTCACGGTAATGTTCACGTTTGGCATGCAATAACCCTTCCTTTGCCTCCAGAGTAAGCCTGATGCCCTGCACGTAATCCCGGTTTCTTACTGCCACCAGTACCTCCTTGAACATCTTGTTCTCTCTTTTTACGTCCACGGCCAGCTTCTTCATCTCTGTGAAAAGCTTGTTTGTGACCCCTATGACTTCCTTGGCTCGCATCTTTGCTTTTTCATTACTTGCATCGGTGATCTCACGACCCAGCTCTTCCAATCCCTTCGTGACTGCATTGAAATCACGGTCCTCTATGCTCTCACGAATTTCACTTGATATATCGGAGGTCTCGGCCATATCCAACCCGAGTTTTGTAAGGTCCGCAACAACTGATTCCAGTTCATCGGCTCCGAGGGAGTATTTCCCCACCAGATAGACAGCATTATGTTCGGCTCTCGCATCCCCGAACTCAGCCAGAATAGAATCTAATTCGTCGTAATCGGCTCCCTCGAATGCCTTTCGGGCATCCGCCAAGGTCCCATGAAGATCTTCGTATTTATTCCCGGATTCTTCTTCTAGCTCTTGCAGTTCCGCCAGGGCATCCTCCAGCTTATCGGAATTGATTATGACAAGACGCGCCGCTATCTGCCTTTCGGTCAAGGCCCTTATGTCCACTATCTGCTCGAGAGCTTTTCGATATTCACTTTCATCCCTCAGTTCGTCCACCGCAGGTAACCTTGCGATCCCCTCTTCCATTTCCGCCCCTAGCCCCTTACCTTTATTTATGAGGGAATTCAGGGCTTCCTTTCCCTGAGATATAAGCTCCAGATATCTGCCGGTTATCCTTTCAGTGAGATCGGCCATAATTTCCTCGGCCAATTTCCAGGATTTACGGTATTTCCCCTGGTCGAAAAGATCGTTGGCCTCGTCCATTTCCTCTTCCGTGCTGGAAAAATCGATCCCGAGACCTGCTTCCGCGGTCATTAAGTTCTCCACTTCTTCCATGGAGGCGCTCGCATGCTCCCTCTCGTACTCCTTTCGTCCTTCCTCGGCCTTGTCCTTTGCCGCATTCATGGATATGTTGGCATTCTCATAATCGCTCTTTTCAGTGAAGTATTTGGACTTGTAGAACAAGCCTTCCGCTCTCGAGGTATCGATACCCAATTTCTCGTTTTCCGAGATGTATTCCCAGAGTCGGTCCAGGGCCGCTTCAAGTTCTTCCCGGTGCGTCTTCTCCCTGCTGACTTCCATGGAATTTATCAGATCTTCCGAAATTGACCGCGCTTCCTCAAATCTTCTCCCGTCCAGCAGCTCCTTGATCTCAGCCATGCGAGTTTCCACTACTTCGGTATCCCGGAGGGTTTCCCGATAATTCTCGAATGCCTCTCCCGCCTCCTTTAAGGCGGCAACTGCCTTTTTCTCTTCCACTGCCTCGATCTTTTCAGTGAGAGATCCTTGTATGTCCTTCAGGAGAGCAAAGAGCTCCTGGAAGTTCTCCTCGTTAAGCAGCTCTCCTGCCTCTTCCATGTCTTCTTTATCGTCCGTGATATCAATTTCTTGCCGTGTGGCTTCTTCAAGCAGGGTTTTCAGCTCGTCCAGCTTTGCCCGGGCGTCCTTAATCTTTTCGATATCATCCCTGGTGGCCGTTTCAAGTTTTTTGATATCATCGATCCGTTGCCGCAGTTCATCGGTTTTCCCTGCGTCTTGCGCCACCTCTGCTGCCTCCACCGCCCTTTCCATATCCAAAGATAAGCGGGCCGGCAGAAAGTCAAATTTCCGAAGCTTTTCAAGAAATTGGCGGGCCTTGCCTATTTTTAAAGAATGTTCTTCGCCCTCGCCCTCTTTTCTTAATCTTTCACAGAGTTCGCGTACCTCCGATGAGATGCTGGTACCTTTAATGTAATCTCCCTGCCTCATGGCTCGTCTCGCCTGCCGCAGAAGCTGTCTACCATCCGACACATCGATATGAAGAGCCAGGGTCTCCTCGATAGACTCTTCGGCCTTGCCGAAATTTTCCCATGCCAGATCTTGGATCTTCACTAAACGGATGTCCTTCATGATATCGTTCAGGCGCGAAAGACCTTCCTTTGCATCGTCCAAACGGTTTCCCGTCAATGCTTCTTCCACCTCTCCCAGGATATTTCTTGGAACCGATACGTCAAGGCCGACCCCTTCGAACTCATCCAACTGCGTCTCGATATCAGTTATCTCGCTGGAATATTTTTTCAGCGATAGACTTCGCACAAATCTCTCCTTTCCACTATGATAATCGTCAAGTATCTTTGCAAAACCCTTTCTATTTCCCTTGCTAAGTGCTTTATCCGCTTTCTCCATCAGTGTGTTGAGGTCATCCGTCTCAAGGCCGGCTGTCTTCTCCAGTTCTTCCAATCCTTCCCTAGCGCTCTCCAGGGCTTGAAGATCATTCTTTCTCTCGAGAGAGGAAATTGCTTCGAGAAGCACGTTGGTGGCCTCCTCGTACCTTCCCTCCTCTTTCATCTTCCTAATGCCTGACAGCATCCTCGACTCGTCTCTTGTGTCCAAGCCCAGGTTTTCTGTTTTCTTGAGAAGCGAAACCATCTTTTTTCCCTGCAGTTCCATCTTTTCCCTGAAGGTGGAATTTATCAGCTTGGCGAGAGCATTTACCGTATCACCGGCAAGATTCGCGGCCAGATCGAAATCGCCCTTTTCATAAGCTTCCTCCGCTTCTTCCACAGTAACTTTATAATCATCCACGTCGATCCAGAGCCCGACTCCCTTTTCAATCAACTCCCGCATTCTTCTCAGCAAAGCGGAAACCTCCGCTTTCCTGGATTCCTCTCTTGCTCTGGCAAGAAGTACAGTTATTTCTTCCTGTCTTGCTTCCTCAACATGGCCCTCCGCTTCCGAGACCAAGCGATCCAGAACATCCGTTTCAATATCTTTACTCTCCGCCTCGTCCCTTATGGCCCTTATTTCATCCACGAGCACTGCCGCAGCGCTAGTATCAAGAGCCATTCTGCCCTTCATCGCACGGTCCAGAGCCATAGAGGCGTATTTTTTTCCATTTTCGTGATCGCGCTTTTCGAGGTAATAGGTGGCCTTGTAATATATCGCTTCCACCCGGGCAGTATCGCCACCCATTTCCTGGGTCTCTTTAATCAGTTTGTCAGAACTACGTAGCAGTTCCCGTATCTCATTTTCCCACTGCTCCACTCTCGTTCCCTCTATCTCCTTGAGAATTTCATGAGACAATTCCAGAGATAAATCGAATTCCTCGGCTTCAAGATGCTGACGGGCCCGATCAAGCCGTGAAACCATCATGGAGCGGTCTTCCATAATGTCCTCGCACTCTTCTAAACGGGTCTGTGCTTCTTCGATAGCGGCCTTGCACTCGTCGCGCTGCCACAGGCCGATCTTGCTCAACAGTGACTCGTAAACCTCTTTTAAAAGCGGGATCGTTCCGTCCAGTTCATAATTCGCCAGTAATCCATCTGTTTCGTCCAGATAGCCATTCTCGTCTTCTATATCAATGGAAAGTTTTTCAGCATTTCCCACGAGCTCATTTACCTTATCCTGTAACGAAGATATCTCCTCCGCTTTGTTCATCTCACCTACCATCTCCTCTTCAGCGTCGGTGAGTTCACTCAATGCCTCCTGGCCCCTATCAAGTTCGTTGGCTTCCAGGTGGGCTTCGACGGTCTTGAGTATACTTTTGAATTCATCTACTCTTTGCGGGTCAAGATGAGTTTGATCCTTTATTTTCTCGAACAGGTCTTTGGCTTCCTTAACCCTCGTCCCCACCTCTTTTGAAGTATACCTTTTGTCCTTTTTCAACAACAATCTCTTGCTATTTATGGCAAGTTTGCATGCTTTCGGATAATCATTGGCCTTTATCGCATGAACTATCTCATTGAAAAGTTCCTTGTCCGAATCGAGTTCGGTTCCCCTCTCCATCAATCTTTTGAACAATATATTGATCTCTTTTACGATCAGTCCGGTCTTCTTTTTGACCCGTTTCGTTCGGATGTGTTCTAAGAGTTGGCCCAACTCAGGCAAAATATCTTCCAGAACATCGAAATTCTCTTCTGAAAGCATGTCTTCCGCCTTTTTTACCAAGGAAAACGCGTCATCCAGGTCGATTTCAAGAATTTTCAGCGATTCAACTTCATTCGTTACCCTTTCCACCTGCGCGGTATATTTTTCCCTGGCATATTCAGCGTCGTACCCACTTTTAATTCGATAAAAATCATCCAGTATGCCGCTCATTTTGCTGTAATCCCCATCGTCAAGGGCCGAGGATACCATATCCAGCAGCCCACCGAGGTCTTCGAATTGCCTGCCCGTTGCCTTCTCAAGAGCTAGTAATTCATCCTCTGCTTTTTCAAGCTGTTTTTCATTTGCCGTGGCTTCATGATCCCTCATCTTCTTTTCGACAACTTTTTTACAATCCTTTATAATCTCTATCGCTTCATCATAATCTTCATCATTCCCAAGTTTCTCGATCTCCGACATCCGGTCCAGTTCGTGGGATATGTCCACCTTCATCTCACGGGCCTTGTGGGACATGCCCGACAGCTCATCAAACCGGAACTGATATATCTCCAGTTGTTTTTCATTGAGCATCCTTGTAAGTCTGGTCCGGACCTCCTCCGAAAGTTTCTTTGCCCCACTGTAATCCCCATCTTCAAATCGGTTCTTGGCCTCGTCCGCCTTTTCGGGCACGTCCCCCATGTCAAGCCACAGTTCCGTGGCCCTGGTTTGCAGTATTTTCACTTCATCGAGAAGCTTTGAGGTAGCCTTCTTCAAGGCACCGGTCTTTGCAACTGTTAGTCCTGCCTCCACTTCCATTGCCAGGCTATACGCTTTGAGATTATCGCTCCCGGCCAGTGCTTCCCCCGCTTCCTCCATGATCGCTTCAAGCTCATTCACATCGATTCCTTTTTCTTTCATCTGGGCCAGCAGTTCTCTGCTCGTTTCCATCTGGTCAGCAGCCAGTTCCCCTGCTCGGTCTCCCTTTGCCTCACTTATAATGGAATCTAATTCTGAGATGCTGGCATCCACCGACTCAAAATCATTGGAGGATATGCCATCCCTAGCTCGTGATATTATATCCGCCGCGTCGGGCAGATCAATATTCAATAGAGTAATAGCATCAATTTCCCTTAACCTCTCCGTAAGCTCACTTGTGCATCCTGCTAGCCGAAGCTCAAGTTTGTGCTGATCCCATGCTTCATAGAACCGGTCCAGATTCTTTTCTGCATCATTATAATCTTCCTTTTCGAGAGCATCAAAGGCCAGATCCCGGCACTCCTGCATGTCTGGAAAAGCAGTCTTGGCTTCCTTCTGAAAATCCGTGAGTTCTCTCGATGCTTTTCGTAATCTCTGGGTACAGTTCCTTCTCCTGCGGATTCTCATTCTGTCCTCAAGAGATTTTTTCTGGCCCTTTATTGTATTGATGGCCGAGATATACCCTTCCTCCTGAATCAGCTCGTCAACACGGGATGCAACACTTCGTTCCTTATCAATTCCAACCCCGATCTCCCGGGCTTTTTCCGTAAGCGATATGAATTCCTGGAGTTCCAAATTTAAAAGCTCCGCGTTCTTTCGATCCTTGGTCTCCTTGAGAACTGTTTCCATTCCACCTGCCAGTTCCAAAAAATCCCTGAATTCTTCTCTATCATAATGCTCATTGAGAGTGGTAAAGCGGGTTTCGATATCATCTGTTACGAGACCAAGACTCCGGGTCTCATCCAGGGACCTTTTTATCCTGGATAGCTGGGAGGTGGCCTTGTTCTTCAGAAATTCCTTCTGTGTGCTGCGAACTAGTTCCCCGGTGGACTGGCTCAGCTCCAGTGCCTCCTCATATTCCTTCTTCGCAAGCAAGTTGCGTGTTTTGTTGATAATGGAGACCGTTATCGAAACATCCATCCCCATCTCACGATTCTCGTTCACCATTTCCTCGATCTCATTAAGGAGTTCACCAACTTCCGAGGAGTACCGTTCGTGTCGGATTCCATCGATCCGATCGATCACCTCAAAGGACTCATCCAGAGAAGTTTCGTATTGTTTCTCACCCAAAAATCCCCTTGCTTTGCCAATATGATCTTTGATATTGGAAATGTCCTCGATGATGTCTTTGTTATCTTTCAAGTACCCTGTGGCTTCCTCGAGTTTATTCTCGGCCTTTACCATAAGCCTGGCATCTAGGTTATCCAGGGCATCGGCCCATTTTCCAATTTTGGTGTTGCCCGCAGCCATCATTTCCTGTATCTTGGTCGCGATCTGATCTCGGGTTAGCCATTGGTCATCGATCAGAATGGTCTCTTTACGCCTCTTTGGTGGGGAGCGCGATCTATTTTTTTTCTCGTATCCATTGGTCATGGTCAACACTTCGGTCTGTTGGGTGACTTTGAGAGTTGGGTGAGGAATTATTTTGTGGATTATTTACCATGGGATTTCCACCCTGAAGGGAGAATCCTCACAGCAGTTAGAATCTTCATCATAATTGGCCTAATTTCAGGTAATTCTGCTCTATTACCAATATAATATAATAATATGCGGTAGATTATTCCAAGATAGATAACAATTTATAAAGAAAATCTCTTCTATTTGTTCCGTTAGGCCACATGGTCGAATGGATTATATCGGCCGAAACACTACATAAATTTTAAATATGCCAAATTTGTTAATTTGGACCGATTTTTTTCGTGGAAAAACTGAATTACTGGGCCTTCAAGCCAAAGGATTTCATTAATATCTAACAGTGAAAAAATGACCCTACCAGTGGCAAGGATATTCGATGAGCACAAAGCTGTGGTTATCGATAAAGAAGATGGGAACCGGCTTTACGGTAAACACTGTTTTGGCCAGCCCTTGTCAGGAGGAGGGACGGCACTTACACTCATTGAGGCAGCTTACTTGGTGGAGCGGAATAAACTCTCTGTTATCATCCGCGACCGCCCGGTGGACTTTTCTCAGCTAATCGATTTTATTGTAAGTCAAACCGACACCGATTTTCACCGGTACGTGGCCTATCGCGACCTGAAGAACAGGGGTTTCATCGTTAAGTTCACCTCGCCCTTCGATTTTTCCCTTTATCCCGGGGGCAGTTCCATAAGGAGAAACACTTCGAGGAAATATGTGGACGTTTTCTCCGAGCGGCATCGTTTCATGCCGGATGCAATGTATGGGAAGACATTGAAAAGCCGGGAATTGAGAAAAATCTATCTCGTACAAATAGTGGATGAGGAAGGAGACGTTACATATTACGAAATATCCATTACTGATCCCCGGGGCAAGATCCCGCACATCTCCCCTGGAACTAAAGTAAAGGGAATACTGCTGGAGGGAAGTTTGATAGTATTCGACAAGGAAAAACTGAGAGACCTTTTCGAGAGGGAGTTCTTCGGACAGGTCAGAGAATCAACCCACCAGTTATCACTTGTGGAGGCCGCATTCCTCCTCAAGAAAAACATTCTCGAAGTATCAGCCAAGGATCCTCTAAACAAAAATGGAGAGTTAGGCGGTTCAATAAGCTTCGAACAGTTCATGGAACACGGAGAGAAATATGAAAGCGACCTCTCTGAAAGATATTTATTGTACGAAGAGCTGAAAAGACGCGATCTCATTGTTAAGACGGGTTTCAAGTACGGCGCCTATTTCAGGGCATACCGGGACGATCCGGAAGAAAACCATGCCGAATACCTGTTTCATCTTCTTTCGTCAAAAACAGGGAAGAATTGGCCGGACATCTCACGAAGTGTGAGAGTAGCCCACGGCGTCCGCAAGAAAATGATATTCGTATTTCCCGGAATTGATGAAAAAATGAAGTACCTCATGGTGCAGAGGGTGAAACCTAGTTGCTGAGGACAACGAGGACCCTGTCCGGACTGGACTTTATACTTTGTCAGACCGATATATATAAATAGATATGTGGTGTCAATGCTCTTGAATCTGGATAATTTAAATTACTGGGCTCTCCGAGGTTTTTCATGAATATAATCATATCCGGCGCTGGTGAAGTTGGCTGCTCAATCGCAGAAACCCTATCCAGAGTGGGTCACGAAATAAGCGTTATCGAGCCGGACAGCACCGTCGTAGACAACTGCAGGGGACTTGATTCCAGACTCATCTGCGGCAATGGAGCCAAAGCTGAGATAATCGAAAGCGCGGGGGCTCGAGATGCTGATTTTTATTTCGGTCTCAGTGCTGATGACGAGGCTAACATGCTCGGATGCGTAATTGCAAAGTCCATGGGATGCACAACTCTGGCAAGGATCAACAGTTTGAAATACATTTCCGAACCCGTCTCGAAAAAGTTTGCTCCTATAGGAATAGACATCGCCATCTCACCAAAACTAGTGGTGGCTGACAAGATCGCTAAGATCATTGTGATTCCGGCATTGGTCAACCGCACGTCAATGGCAAAGGGCAAAATGATGCTGGTGGAAGCGAAGGTTCATACTGGTTCACAAATCTGCCACAACGCGATCCTGAACACGAAACTCCCAAAGGGTTTGATGATAGGAGCGATATTTCGGGGTGCTCACGTGATAATCCCGGACGGTAAGACCATTATCAGAAAGGACGACCATCTGGTAATGGTCATAGACTCCCCGGACAAGATGAAAAACATCGAACGCCTGATGGGGGAAGTTCACGGTAAGAAAAGAAAACGCATAGAAAGGGTTATGATCGTGGGTGCAAATGACATGGCGGTCCATCTCGCTAAACTACTGGAGGAGAAGGACGTTCGGGTAACAATGATCGAGAAACGAAAGGATAAGTGCCTGAAGGCGGCCGGGAAACTAAAAAAGACAGTGGTGATCGAAGGGGAGCCTACAGATAAGAAATTGCTTCTCGAGGAAGGTATGGAAAATATGGACGCGGTGGTTGCCATGACCCGCAGCGAGGAGTTCAACATACTCATAGCTCTCTTCGCAAAGATCTACGAGATCCCGAAGGTTATGTCACTTCTGTACAGGACCTCGCTGAAACCCATGATGGAAACCGTAGGTATCGATTTTGCGGCTTCCGTCAAACACCTAACCATCGAGGCAGTATTGAAGGAGATAGAACAATTGGATATTCTGCGTACCGTTACACTCCATGGTGGAGAGCTTATGGTTTTCGAAACAAAGGTTGCCAAACGTTCACGTGCATCGGGTAAAAAGATAAAGGACATCCGTCTTCCCAGAGGAGTGCTTATTGTCGGTATATTCCGCAAGGGTAAGACCCTGATCCCGGGCGGCGACGATCAGGTTCTGAAGGGAGACAGGGTCATAATATTCTGTTTTCAGGAAATGATGGAGCAGATCAACCGCTTGTTCAGGGGCAAAGGATTGATCCTATGAGATGGCGTGTGGTCATGGGGAACATAGGGACAGTTGTAAAATTCTTTTCATTTGCAATGTTCATTCCTCTGCTGGTTTCTTTGCTGTACTGGGAAGAGCCACTTATTAAGGGTTTCTACCCCATGAATGCATTGATATTCCTTTTCCTCATACTTTTTTCTGTCACCATTGGGCTGCTGCTTGAACGCGTTGGTATGCCTTCCGATTTTTCGGATACCGAAGCATTAGCCATTGTGTCCCTAAGCTGGCTGGTTATAGCCCTCATAAGCACCCTTCCGTTCATTCTCAGCGGCATGATACCCGGTTTCACTAATGCTTTCTTTGAATCCATGTCGGGACTGACCACCACGGGGGCAACTATTCTCGAGATACCGGCGGGCACCGATTACCTTGATAATTACCCCCACAGCATAATGTTATGGAGGGCTTTGATCCAATGGCTGGGAGGCATGGGAGTCATAGTACTTTCCGTGGCGATTCTCGCAAGATTCACGCAGGGGGGTATAAAACTACTCCAGGCCGAATCTCCTGGACCTACCCTTACCAAGTTGAAACCCAAGATAACCCACACTGCAAAGGTGATGTGGCTGGTTTACTGCGGTTTCTCCCTGGCCGAGTTCGTAATACTCTATATCTGCGGCATGAACGCATACGAGGCGTTATACCATACATTTACAACTATGGCCTCAGGGGGTTTTTCTTCCAGAGTCGGCTCAGTTGGAGAGTTTTCTGCTGTGATCCAGTGGATAATTACTTTCTTTATGATCGTGACCGGAGTAAATTTCGCCCTGCTGTACTATTCTTTCAGGGGCAGGGTGAAGGATATGCTGAGGGATGCTGAATTCCGCATGTACATGAGTGTTTTCCTGATATCCGCAGCAGTCATTTCCATTTGCATATATGACGCACAGAAAGGCATCCTGGACGCTGGACGCCATTCCGCGTTCCAGACCGCCTCCATACTGAGCACCACCGGGTACGCCACGGTAAATTTCGACACCTGGCCCGACCTGGCCCGGCTGATACTTCTCTTACTGATGTTCATTGGGGGTTCCGCCGGCTCCACGGGGGGTGGGATAAAGAACATTCGGATACTGATAGTGTTGAAGATATTGTGGCGAAAATTCAAGAAACTGGGCCGAGATAGGATGGTTATACCAATAAAGGTGGCCGGTACACCGGTACCCGAAAGCCTTCTTGATAACATAACTACCTTCTTCCTTCTCTACCTCCTCCTTTTCGTCGTGGGAACCGGTGTCATAGTCAGTATGGGACTGGATCTCGTATCCGGTGCATCCGCCGTGGCTGCATCCCTGGGAAATGTGGGCCCCGGTCTGGGAAGCGTCGGTCCTGTGAAAAACTATGCATTCATATCGAGCGGGGGTAAGATATTACTAGCCGTTTTGATGTGGGTGGGTCGGCTGGAGATATTTACCGTCCTTGCGATATTCAATCCTGGGATATACAAAAGGGAAAATAACATAAGCATGAGACGGCAAATATGAACGGATCATGCAGAAATAAGCCTGGCACAAAGCAGTGAGCGTCATCCCGACCGCCCGAAAGAATTTTTATGCAATAATATTAAATATTTGGTATTCATCTCTATTAATATCTATAATAGTGCAACTTTTTTGGGGAAGGAATTCATGTCGAAATTGTATTCGGTCACATTACTGGTCTCATTGCTTTTCCCCGGCCTGCTGTTCATAATAGCAATCGGGATAGAGGCACCGAGCGTGTGGACCGAAGGGGATTTTTCGGACGGAACCGCTCGAAATGTCTACGTTAGCCCCGAAGGCGAGGTAAAGCTGGCCACCATGGAAAAGGAGTTCGAGGACGACTTTTACGACGAGACAGATGTAAATGTAATTGAAAACCTCTCCCATGAAACGCAGGCCGGTAATATCAAAGTCATAAAGACCGAAAGAACTTACGGCGGACCGAATTCCGAATACGGTAAAAAAATTCGTCCCACTGCCGATGGAGGATACATCATTGTGGACACCACCGAATCAGAGGGTTCCGGTTACAGCGACGTATGGCTAATAAAAACAAATGAGAACGGCGATCTGCAGTGGTCGAAAACCTTCGGTGGAACCCAGTACGATTACGGAAAAGATGTCAGGCAAACGGCGGACGGGGGATATGTGATAACTGGTTACACCTACTCGTTTGGGAACGGTGGCCATGACGTTTGGCTTATAAGGACAGACGGGAACGGCAATTTGCTGTGGGACGAGACCTACGGTGGGGGAGGGAACGAATACGGCGAAGGGGTTTCCGAGACAAAGGATGGTGGTTTCATCATCGCGGGATGCGATTACCATGATGGAGACGATCCCTGGAGTGAATTATATGTCATAAAGACCGATGACCAGGGTAATCAGGAATGGAGCAATACCTTGGGAGATTGGGGGGACTTCAGCTGGGGTTTTTCGGTTGTTGAGGCAAATGACGGGGATTACGTGGCGGTGGGTTTTACGGAATCGTACGGCAATGGACGAAAGGACATATGGCTCTTAAAGTTTCATGCCCATGGCGGGCTAAGATGGCATCGAACCTTCGGCGGAGACGGATTCGAAAGGGGTTATTCGTTGGAGCAGACTGCAGATAAAGGATACATAATTGCAGGTTACACTTCGTCATACGGTAACGGGGGGAACGACGTCTGGCTCGTAAAGACGGACAAGGATGGCCAGGAATCGTGGAACCGGAAGTTCGGGGGGGAGAAGGACGATGAAGGCTATAGCGTTAGTGTCTGTGACGATGGGGGTTACATCATATCCGGCAGCACCTGGTCATTCGGAGCAGGGAATAGGGATGTTTGGATCATCAGGACCGATAACACCGGCACGAAATTGTGGGATAATACCTATGGAGGGCATAGCACCGATTACAGTGAATCGGTCAGCACGGCTGCGGATGGCGGATACATGATCTTAGGTACATCATATTCCTACGGAGCCGGTGAATACGACATCTGGTTGATAAGAACCGATCCAGCGGGGACCTGCCAGTTCACCCAGGGGTATTTCAGATCCACGAATCTTCTCATGTCAAGTGCAGCTTCCTTTGATAAGTTCGAATATTCGTGTACGATACCGAACGGAACCCAGCTCCTGGTTAGTTTTTCACATAATGAAGTTACTTGGCACGATTCCAATGGAATCCTCGGTGAAAAGGACAATCTTGTGGACGGAGAATGGGGGCTGAACCTGTCAGGGTTGAAATGGAACACTTCAGCATTCTACTACAGAATGGAATTCCACTCGCCGAATCCCGAAAGTCCCGTCCTGAAAAGTGTGCGCGTCACCTATCGTGAATTTCATCTGTCCGGCGATTACGAATCTGCGTTCATCGATAACGAGGAGTATCTCATATACTGGAAATGGCTAACCTGGTCGGAAACACGACCTCCGGGCACATGGCTGTTATTTCAGCTCCGTAGCTCACCAACTCTGGATGGGATAACGGCCGAATCCTATCTGGGACCGGACGGGAGCTCATCATCGTTTTATACTTACTCCGGCATGAACATCTGGGAAGGACATCACTATCACCGATGGCTGCAATACAGAGCCTATCTTGAAACTGAAGACAGCTCCACAAGCCCAGTGCTGGAAGATGTCCTGATCACCTACAACATACTGCCTGAGGCGGAAGCAGCTACACCGGAAGGTATTCAGAGCGGACACGTCAGGATCGATTATCTCCTTTATGACGGGGACTCGGATGTTCTCGATGTCATGGTGCAGTACCGTATCGGATATACGACATACCAGGAAGCGACCCCGGCTGCGGGAGGGGATGGCTTAGCGGCACTCAATTCCTCACCGGGTGGAGTATGGCATTCGTTCATTTGGGATTCGTCCCGCGATATCGGGAAAATTGACGAGGATAACATCTTCATAAGGATCACGCCCGTAGACGAGCATAGCGGCACACCTTCAACCACTGTAAGATTCACCGTGGACAACAAGGCGCCCGAGTTCATCTCAATTTCTCCCACGGATTATGTAAACTCGAGAGCGGTGAAGATAGTGTTGGAGACTGACGAGAACGCCGTCTTAAGATGGAGCGAGGCAAATCAGAGCTACAACCTTATGGCAAACCAGTTCACAGAGGGGGAGGGGGCAATGAGACATACTGCCATGGTAAACGCTCGGGAGGGGATCAATACGATTTACGTGAGCACAATGGATTCCTTTGGTAATTTTCAGACTTTCGGGACAAAGCTTGAATTTACAGTTGACACAAACCCACCGGAGAACATATCGATAATTATCAATAACGGTGACGAGTATACTAATTCATCCCAGGTCTCCGTATCTATTATGGATACAAGGAGCGGCACGGACGAGTACGAGATCAGAATGAGCAATGACCAGGACTTTCCCGACGTCCCATGGGGCCCATTCACAAGGGATCGTCTATGGAACCTCACCCCGGGAGACGGGCGCAAGGCCGTTTACGTTGAGCTGAAAGACAGGGGCGGTAATGTGAAAATGTTTCAGGGAACTATCATTCTGGACACCACGCCCCCGTTGTTCCTGATCACCGGCCCCGATACCGAGCAGGATTCATTATCGGTGAACATAAGCGTCACCACCAACGAGGGAGCCTATCTTCGCTGGTCCGCAGTGAATTCGAGCTATTATTCTATGAGCAATCTTTTCAAATGGGGTGCAGGAACCATCATTCATTCCACTCTGGTTAATGCATCCAACGGGAACAACACTCCGTATATTTCCGCCGTGGATCTTAACGGAAACTCAATGGAATCGGGGATGCCTCTCACATTCGTGGTAAACGCAAAAAACGGAGGTGATGGATCGGGGAAAGGGGATGATGAAAACCAGGCCGATGGCGACGGAATCAACTGGAAGTGCTGGATAATTGTTCTGATAATACTCAATATAATACTGTTCATTATACTGGTGATCAATAGAAGACGAAAGAAGGTCCGGGTAAAACCGGTTTCACAGGAATTCGGGCGTATCAGGAAGGAGGCGCTGTTGGAGTCGCTTCATACGGGAGGTCCTGCAGCGAATGCGGGGCGCTATTCCAACGATTCCGGATACAGTGTTTCGGCAGTTCCCTCCTATACGGTGGGAAAAACATACCTTCCACCGGTACAGCAGAAAATACTGCCTCCGGCCGCTCACAATCCGCCTGAAATACCCACTGCTGCTGCAATAGCGAGGGGGTACGCCCAGCAGCCGGGACCGGCGGCTTATCCCGGAACAACTGCAATAGTGCCGATAGATAAACCCGCGGTGATCGCCCCGTCCGCCCCTGCAAAACAGCCCGCCGCTCCCCAAAGCCCGCCGCCAATGGTGATGAAAAAACCTCAGACCGGAATTCCAGTGGATGTTGGATGAGGTATGGAATTTTGCCAAGGGGCCTACCGTGGAAAGCAAAAAGGTCACGCCATGGGAAGGGGTCTCAACCGGGAAAACCCAAGAGAGTAGATCCGATGATCGAACCGAACGGGACAGGGGAGGAGGTGGAGAAGCCCCCGTGGACCTGGCCTCACTGCTCTCGGAACTCAGGCAGGACATACCCACCCGTACAGCCTCGGTTGAAGTCCAAACAGCCGCCGAAGCCAAGCCTTCGGGTAAAACCACACCGGGAAGATATGCGGATAAGATATCTAACAGCATAGATTTCATTCTTGACAAGTATGAAGAGGATGAGGACGAAGAGGAAGAGGAGGAGGAAGAGAACAAGAAACCGCTGGCGAGCATTCCCATCAGGCAGATCGCCATCACAAGGAGGAGAAATACGAAATTTTGAAAAGTCATCACCTGGTTCAACTGGTCCCACAAAGGATACATGATAGCTTTTCGTATAGGAAAAATTAACCATGCGGAATACTGGCCAGGGACGGTGCATCTGTGGATTTGTTCCTGTACATAATATCCCTCCAGCAGTAAAATATGATAAATGTTGGGGAAATAGGGTGAATCTATTTATATTATAAATGGAATTAAACGGCCAATATTGTCTCTAGATATATCTCTATAGGAAGTGGAATTAATGATTGTAATTGGTAAGAATAGAAAGATTTCATGCCTTTTGTGTGGAATATTAATGATAATGGCAGTATTCTGCGGAACGGTAAGTGCCGAATCTTCGGATAAGGTGGATAGCTTCGGAGAAAAGATGCAGATCGACAGCCAATTTGTTCTCAAGAACGATAATATAATGACCAAGACTGGTTTGAATAATGCAGTTCCGAATGGACTCGGTGATCGAGATATCCTGGCTCCGTCCTCCCGAGGGAGGGGGGGTTGGTCCGCTGCCGAGAATTGGAATAACAAAACTATTTTGAACAATACGATACATGATATTGCCACCGGGGACCTGAACGGCGATGGTTTCGCGGACCTGGCAGTAGTAGGAGAGAATCATACCATTGCAACCTATCACAACAACCAATCATACGGTTTCAGAAGACACTTTGTGGATATTGACAATAACAAAAATTATACACGTGTAGCCCTGGGAGACGTCGATAATGACGGAGATCTGGACATCATGGTTTTTACGTGGCCAAATCCTCAACAGGAACCAACAGCAATTGACCTTTATCTTTATACTAACAACGGCGGAGGTAATTTCAATGCAAATGGGGGAGTTCACAAAGTTGACGTTGGTGGCGCTCAGGCGACCTTCGGTTTTTTATTATCGATGGTATTGGCTTCGGGAGATTTCAACAATGATGGAAATGCTGACTTCATATTGGCTATAAGTCACGAACATCCCACGGATCAAACAAATCCGTCGAGGGTTTCTTTGTTCTTCTTGCTGAACAACGGACAAGGGGGTTACGCGTCTACAAGCACTACGACAGATGCAACCAATACCGAATATGGGCTGCTCTATGTAAGCGTTTTATCAAAAGAAGCTACAGGAGACAACTTCGATGATGTAGTGGTAAATATCTACGGCTACGATGAATATAGCGAGGTAAACCCGAATTGGCATCCTGGAGAGGTAAGGGTCTACAAAGGAGGCGCACAAGGGATCATCCTACCAAACGCTCACTGGAGCTACAAGTATAATCAAAACGATGAATGGACCGTCTCTGTTGATGTTGGCGAGTTCACTGGTGATGCCAATCCAGACATATTGATCTCTACTGACGCCATGAACGGCAACGGGGAATGGAAGGACGGAAAAGTATGGCTTTCTACGGGGCAGGGAGCACAAGGTTACGGAAATCCTGTAGCGAAGGTCCCCGTGGTAAATCAGGGAGCCGGTTTTTCTCTGAAAGTGTACAATTTTGATGACGAAGACAGGGACGATTTCGTTCTGGGATACAGCTGGGACACCAACGCGGATAAAGTTGCTGATCGATGGGAGATCAGGATATATACCATTAATAACCAGGGAGCTTTCGGTCTGGAATGGTCAGACAACACAGGTCCCCAGGGAACTCTAAACGGTAAGGTTGGCCGTATATGGGCAGACGATTTCGATAACAGCGGTGCAGGAGACGTTCTCTATTCGGGAGAAGACCTGCGCTTGCTCGATATCAGAACTGGCTACGAAGCAGATAGAACCCCACCGGCAGCCATAACGGATCTCGCCGTTTCTCAACCTCAGGGGATGAACGATGACACTGTTAAACTGGCGTGGAGCGGTCCCGGGGACGACGAGAATTCAGGGGGTCCCCCTGCATACTACATTATACATTACGCGGATTTTGCAATCAATCTAGGTAACTTCAACACCACCACAAACGCATCCAACGCACCCAAACCCACGGGCCCCGGAAACACCGAAACAGTCCAGATAGATCAACTCGACTCCAGCACTACATACTATTTCGCCATACGGACCGTGGACGATGCCGGGAACTGGGCACCACTCTCAAACGTGGTAAGTTTCGGGATTCCCGATTATGTGGATCCGGACAGTATCAGCGATCTTACAGCTTCGTACATCTCAGTGGATGGAGAAATTGAACTTAGCTGGACCGCCCCCGGCGATGACGAGGATACCGGGACTGTGAACTCCTATCTTGTGGGATTCTCCGACACCAACATCCTGAGCTTCGATTCCGTGACCCTGATCAACACCGGTCTACCGACACCCCAGGCAGCCGGCGTCACAGAGTCAATGAGGATCGATATCAACAGCACGGCCGGTCTGGATTTCGACGAGACGAACTATTATGCTGTGATCGCAAAGGACGAAGCAGACAACGAGGGCGGACTCTCCAACGTGGTATCGGTGAAGCTGCCGGACATCACTTCACCCGACGCAGTTTCGCTTGTGGCGGCATCCGGCGATAACGACGGGGAGATCAAAATAAGCTGGCAGGCCACAGGTGACGACGGAGGAACCGGCAAGGCTGATTCATACGAGATGAGATATTCTTCCACCGTTTTCACAGCCGACGATTACGATAACGCGGCCCAGGTAACAGGGCTTCCTGCTCCGGGCAACTCGGGGTCCTCTGAAGAGTTCGTTATGACTGGTCTGACAGGTGGAACCTCCTATTATTTTGCTATGAAGGTGTTCGACGATGCTTTGAACCCATCGGTCATATCCAATGTAGCTTCCGCCCTGGCCACAGACGCCACGGCGCCCGCAAAAATAACCGGTATCGATCTGGCGGACACTCCCGGTGACAACGGCGGCTCCCTGAGCTTGACCTGGTCCATATCTCCCTCAACCGATTTCCAGAGTTACAGGATATACATTTCGAGTTCGGAGATGACGAGCCCGGATGAGGACAACTTGATTCAGGAGATAGACGACATTAATACGAGTTTATACAATATCACGAAAATAGGTGGAAAGGTTCTCACTGACGGAACCGAATATCATGTGGGGATCACTGCAGTGGATACAACCGGAAACGAGGGTGTGTTGGGAACGGCTAGCGCCGCAAGCCCGGTAGACGACCTTGCGCCGAAGATACGGTATTTCCACCCATCGAAGGTCTCACTCAAGCTCGAAGCCGACAGCGAGCAGACATTCAACATTACCGAGGAGTTCTATGACGATGAAACTAGAGATATAAAATGGTACGAGGATGACGATGAAATAAGGCGGGAAACTAAAAACATTTTCATTTACGATGTTCCATCAGGCATCGGGGAGACCCTTACAATCAAGGTGGAACTGGATGACGGTACCAACAAGGTAGAGCATAGCTGGGACATTGAGGTTGTGGACTTAGGCGAAGGGGATGTGGGGGATGACGACACCGGAGACGATGATGATACCGGAGATGACGATACGACTGGAGATGACGACACTACGGGAGACGACGATACAACAGGGGACGACGATACCACTGGAGACGACGATACTACGGGAGATGATGATGACGGAACAGATTTCTGGACCGATAAGATAGATATTGATGACGACGGATTGGACGATCGATGGGAGAAATTCTATTTCGGCGATACGGACTCTCAGGGCCGTTCGGGAAATCCCGACAAGGACAAGTACAACAATTTCCAGGAGTACATGAAAAGAACGGACCCTTCGAAGAACGACGATCCTACGGAAGGGGGAGCAGGTGAGAACACTGGTGAAATAAGCAGCGGCGATGATAATACTATGCTGTGGATCGTAATAGGGGCAAGCGTTTTCTTCCTCATTTTGGTAATAGTCTTCCTGATCGTGATCATCTCACGGAGATCGAAACGAAAAAGGGAGGACGAGGACGTGGTACCTACACCCGTGGAAATACCCCAGAAGGACCTTGAGGCGGAGGAACTCTACGGAAGGCCCCCATCCGAGGACGCTCCATCCGTGACAACTACGTACATCGAGGAAGACTCCGACGACATGGAAAGTATAGAAGTGGATCGAGATGCAATGGAATCCTTCTTTTCAACGGTGGACGATTCCGAACAGCCAGCCCTTCTTCCTTCCGGCGGACCCTTTGATGGGACCGAGGGACCAGGACTATTTGCCAGTATGAAAGCTGATCCGGAGGGAGAGGAATCATTCCAGGGACTAACGCGGGACATCCTTGCGGAAAAGACACCAAAGGAAGATAAATCCCTTTCGTTGGACTCCCTGTTCTCACCTATTATGGATGACGATGAAGAGGACGAGGAAGAATTAATAAGTGAACTGTCTCCAATGAAATCCGATGGGTTCGGAGACAATTTCCTGGATGATCTTCTCACACTGGTTCCCTTCGAAGATGACGATATGAAGAACATCACACCGGAGGAAGAAAGCGTCCGGATCGAGGAGACAGTCCCCAAAACCGATGAAGCCCCCTTGGAAGTCGCGTGCTACAATTGCAATAACAGCATACCCATCTACACTGATGAAAGACCTCTGATAATCACCTGTTCCGGGTGCGGTGCCCAGGGCGAGATCGAATAATCCAGGCAATATTATCGAATAACCACGACCGGAAACCCTGCTTCCCGCAAGATAAAAAGGAGGAGATACCATTTCTCTCGAAGATGATATGAAACAGAGTATAGTGATGTCCCTGGGGGGCTCGATAATAGTCCCTACCGACGGAAAGCTCGATCTTATCAAAAGGATCGCGAGACTGCTGGGGACCTACTGCGAGGCTTATCGTTTCTATCTGGTGGTGGGGGGCGGCAGGACGGCAAGGGAATATATCGGTTACGCCAGGGAACTCGGCGGTGACGAATCGTATCTCGACGAGATCGGGATAGCGGTAACCAAGCTGAATGCCATGCTGATGATAACGGCCATCGGGGAAAAGGCTGCGCCGGTGGTGGCGGAAAACTATGATACTGCCCTTCAGCTGGGAAGGAATTACGATATAGTGATCATGGGGGGAACCCATCCCGGACATACCACTGATGCAGTGGGGGCCATGCTCTGCGAGAGGTGCAGGGGCAAGATATTCATCAACGCCACCACTGTGGACGGGATATATGACAAGGACCCCGCCAAATTTCCAGAGGCCACGAGATTCCATGAGATCGATACCGGGGAGCTGTTGAAGCTCCTTATAGGGACTTCGGCGAAGGCGGGTCCGAATGTTGTTATGGACCCGATCTCCGTACGGATACTTGAACGTTCGAGGATAGAGGGATTAGTACTGGACGGAAGGAACACACGGGAGCTGGAAAAGGCCATACTGGGCGAGAATTTCGTGGGGACCAGGATCATACCAGCGGAACAATAAGGAGGGGAAATATTATGCCAAACCGGAAAAAACGTGCGATAGACGACATACTGAAGGATGAAAGCGCCATAATCAAGGACATGGTGGAAAAGAAAAGGGGGAAAAAGACCCATAAAAAGGACAAGGAAAAGGAAAAGGGTACCAGAATAATTCAACACAAGCACTGCATAGTCTGTTTCAAGGCGATAGGGCTTGGCCGGGATTACTGCACCGACGAGTGCAAGGAGATACACGTCGCGAAGATAAAGAGGCAAAAGAGAATGATGTACATTATGTACGGTGTGCTCGCGGTAGTTTTCGTTCTTGTTGTTTTTACGTCGTCGAAATAAACGATATGATCAATAATAGATCCGTCCTTCCCATTTTTTCCACTGCGGGCCGGATAATATCCATTACGGGTGAGACGGTTGAAGGAGAGTCGTGAGAGAGAATCCCCCCGAAGCGGCACCTGCGTTGGCGGCACTTTCGATATTCTGCACGACGGTCACAGGGAACTATTGGGAAAGGCGGCGGAAGCAAGTAACGATGAAATTCTTCTCGTTGGTATTACGTCCGATGAACTTGCAGCATCAGGGCGTTCGCGAAAGGTCCGCAAGTTCTCCGAGAGAGCTGATGCGGTTTCAATATATCTAAAACGGCTTGGGTGTCGTTTCGAAATAGTGGAAATTCATGATTTTTCCGGGCCCGCGGCCACTGAAGCCGGATTGGACACCATTGTGGTATCGTCGGATACCCGAGAGAACGCCGAAAGGATCAATTTGATCAGGAAAGAAAAGGGTCTGGCGGCCCTGAGGATAATATCCATAGATTTGGTTTGCGGGGAGGATGGTGTTGTGCTAAGTTCTACATTGCTCGCGGAAAAAAGTGTTGTCAAGTAATAAGAAAACAGAGAACTTCAACTTGGTTTTCCCTTCCTACAATCCCAAAATCTTGGCTATATGCTCCAAGGTCAATTCTCCATTGTTCATTTCCTTAAGTTTTCTGAGAACTTGATCACGCTTGTAATATAACGAATAGAACCACATGGGTCCGATACACAGAAGGGTCAAAAAAATGAGTATGCTTATGGTTCTTCCCCGATAATGCAGATTGATGGGAAAGGAAATGAGGTCCCCGATCAATATGGATACACCATAGAGCCTTATGGACCGGTGTATTGCCGATGTCTTGAGAGTGATATACAGGTACAACCCAACGAGAAGGGCCACCAAAATAAGCATGATTGATGTCAGAACAATGTAAGAAAGATCATCCAGGCCCTTATCATATTTAAAATACATAACCGCAAGAATGATAGAAATGATGGCGATCGGAGTGAGAAATTGCATCATGAATTCACCCTCTTTTTTTTCATCACGAAAAGCAGTCTGAACCAAAGGATTATCGATCAGTGCATCCTTCACTTCCGGATCGAGCTTGTGTTCCATTTCACCATTTCCTCTGTTTTCTGGAATGTGCGTAATTATTATTCTATATACCCAGTCCTATAATTAAATCTCACGTTTCGGGAGGACAAAATTGTAAAAAAGTGGGTCTGTTCGAGAAATGAAGAAAGCTATTTTGTACAATTCATTACATAGAAACAAGTTTCCGAAAATTATGCCTGCATGTTACCAGATAGTTCAGACCAGAAATAATAAATAGTTACGAAACGTTATGTTTTGTAATGAAGCGGAATCGGCCCTCGGCGTATGCCTACGGCCGCCGATTCCGCACACATTGTCAAGCTGAAAATCTCGACATTTCGTCGAGCCTTGACCGCACCCCGTTTGCGGGGTAACGTCCCCGCAAATACAGATGTATGTCCCATACATCAGGAGCGGGCAAGTCAGAAGAGCCCGCAGGAAACCAAAGGTTTGCGAGGGCTCAGGCGTATTTACGATACGCCGGAATGAAATGGGAGTCCGCAGGGGTCATTAGGATTTTCACCATTGACAATATAAAACATAACAGGTGAGCATAATGGTCCAGGCAGTAATCAATCTGAATGAGCACGAGAACAGGGTTATTAACATTGTAAAGGGCAAGTTTGGCTACAGGAATAAATCAGAGGCCATAAACCATATCATTCACGAATTCGAGATGGAATTGCTAGAACCCAAACTTCGCCCAGAGTATATCGAAAAAATAAAGGAGCGGGAAAAGGAGCCTGTTGTGAAGATTGAGAACTTCAAAAAGCATTTCGGGTTGGAATAATGTACTCAGTCGTTTACAGAAAATCCGTCGAGAAGATTTTTTTCAAGATCGCCCGTAAGAACCGAAAACAGCTTGAGATAATCTATCGGAAGATAGAGGAGATTCAGCAAAATCCGCATCACTACAAGAATCTCAAAAGACCGCTTCAATACCTTCAGCGTGTCCATGTTGACAGGAGCTTCGTACTGGTATTCTCGGTAGACGAACTCAATATGACGGTTGTGATCGAGGATTATGACCATCACGATAACATTTACAATAAATAGACATTGATCAGCTATTCACTTTCTTCCTCCAACCTCCCCCAGTACTCCACCATTTTCTTCTTCGTCAAGCTACCACTCCCCTCGCTCCTCTTCACTCTTGCTATGGGCAGCGCACGATGGAGCATCTTGTGATGCTCTCCGCATAATGAAATGCAGTTTCCGGGCTCGAACTCCGCGCCACCCAGATAGATGGGAACCACGTGATGGACGTCCTTCGCCTTTTGATGGATCCCGCGTTTTAGGCACTCCTGACATTCGTAGCCGTCCCGGTCGAGGACTATTCTTTTCAAACGGTCCCAGGTTACCTTCTCGCGGAAGCTCATGGCAGGGGGTTCGCTGACGTACTGATCGCAGCACTCTTCGCTGCAGAACTTGATCTGTCCAGTAGGCAGTTCCTTCCCGCAGCACGCGCATTGTCCCTTTCGGTATTCGGGATATCGCTTTCCCTCGAATTTGTGCACCACAGTGCCAGTAGTGGTTCGTTGTGCCATTTGGAATCTGCTCTCCTTTATCGATTGTACGTCCATTTGCCCCCTTACTCATTTCACCCGGTCCGATGATAATAAGACTCCGATATTTAACCGCTATTGTTGTGAAACGGATGAGAGGGTAACCCTCTCATTGTCGGCGAACCGCCGATCTATTGTGATCTTGATCTTTTAATATTAGTAACGAGGCCCGTGTATGCCTAATGGCGACGGGCCTCGGAATGAAGAAATATTGGAATGACTAAAATCTCTGCAAATTACGATATTATAAAACCAAAAAGAAAGATATTTCATAAAAAAGATTATTCGGGTTAGCAATTCACAATTATGCAAGCGGGGGAAATCGAATGGCTGCTAAGAAAAAAAACGCAAAGGAAACTGGAGAACTGTCCATAGAAACTGAAAATCTTTTCCCGATAATCAAGAAATGGCTGTACTCGGAGAAGGACATCTTTTTACGTGAACTGGTGGCGAACTCTCTGGACGCCATAACCAAGCTGCAGAAGATAATCAGCTTCGGGGATTATTCCGGCTCCATTGAGCCGCTAATCAGGATCAAGGCCGATACGGATAAGGGAACCCTCACTGTGAGCGACAACGGTCTCGGAATGACCCGCGAGGAGATCGGGAAATACATCAACCAGATCGCCTTTTCCGGCATAGAGGATTTCGTAAAGAAATACCAGGAAAAGGACGAGAAGGACCAGATCATAGGATTTTTCGGTGTGGGTTTCTATTCTACGTTCATGGTGTCGAGCAAGGTGGAGATAATCAGCAGGTCGTACCAAAAAGGCGCGACGGCAGTAAAATGGAGCTGTGAAGGCACAACTAAATACTCTCTGGAACCGGCGGAGCGTGAAGAAGTTGGCACAGACGTGATACTCTACCTCGACGACGAAAACAAGGATTACCTGAAAAAATACGAGATCAAAAAGATCATATCGACCCACTGCCAGTTCCTGCCGGTGCCTATCGAATTCGAGGACGAGAAGATCAACGAACCGGATCCTTTATGGAACAAATCGCCCTCCGAGGTAACTGATGATGACTACAAGAAATTCTACCGGGACCTTTACGGAACTTTCGAGGAACCGTTATTCTGGATACACCTGAACGTGGATTACCCATTTGAGCTGAAAGGAATTTTATATTTTCCTAAACTGAAGCGCGAGATGGAAGCCCCGGGCCAGCAGATACGGATATACTGCAACCAGATGTTCGTCACCGATCACTCGAAGGAGCTTGTTCCCGATTTTCTTACCCTTCTGCAGGGTGCGGTGGATTCACCCGACATCCCGCTCAATATTTCCCGATCCATGCTCCAGCGCAATCCAACCGTGATGAAGATAGGGCGGCTTATCGTACGGGAGGTAGCGGGAAAGATCAACTCCATGTACAAGGACGAACGGGAACGATTGGAAACCATTTGGCCCGACGTGAATTCGATACTGAAGTACGGCACCTTGCAGGACAAGAATTTCTACGGGAAGATAAAGGATTCTTTCATTTACCTCAGCAGCGCAGGGGGCTATATAACCCTCACTGAGTACCTGGAACGTAACAAGGAGAAGAACGAGAACACTGTGCTATATGCCACCGACAGGGTGAAGCAGGCCACGTATCTGGGTCTGGTGGAAGAGAACGGGCTCGAAGCGTTGATCATGGATTCTCTGCTGGACGTACATTTCATACAATTCCTGGAAAGCGAGAACAGTGAGTTACACTTTTTGAGGGTTGACTCGGATATAAGCCGTTTCTTGAAAAAGGACGACGAAAACGAAGAAGCAAAAGAAGGCGAAAAAGGTACTAAGGATGAAGAAAAGATCGAGGAAATATTCAAAAAATACCTCGGTAAAGAGGAAATGATGGTTAAGGCGGAGATGCTGACAAGCGAGAAGGTTCCCGCCATGCTGGTGGTGGAAGAGCAGATGCGCCGCTACGAGGATATGAGCAAGCTGTTCAAGACGGGAACGATACCCTTCCATACCGGTCACGCCCTTGTGGTGAACCTGAACAACCCCATAATAAAAAATATCCTGAAGCTGTACCGGGGCCGCAAGAAGGACCGGGAAGAAAAGATGAAGAGATTATGCGGAAACGTCTATGATCTGGCTCTTCTTTCGCAAGGAAAATTGAAGGGAGATGAACTTACGGCCTTTATCAAACGGTCGGAAGATGTGCTGGAAAGCTACGGGTCGTAGCATCTCAAATCGGGTATGGGCGAAAAAAGGGAGAAAGATGGAGCATATTATGAGATATTCATAATGTCAGATTGATACCGAAATACCTTCAATGAAAAATCTATTTAATAATCTAGACTTTTGCGTTTTGCCAGTTTATCTTCATAAAGAGGGCCTGCGAGCTCCAGCCAAACGCAGGCCCGACCCCTAAATAAAATAAAGAAAGTTGGGGGCAATTGCCCCCACTGGTCGGTAGCATGCCGACCATTCATAGTATCTATTTTTGGTAGTATCGTGTACGAGGCCTGTATTCACCTTATTATCCGCAGGCCCCGAGTCCCAAAACCTTCTTCCCATGTCTCTCGAAATAAATACTTCACAAAAGTCATGTTGTGCCATGTTATTGAAAAAACAAAAGGAAATTGTTAAATATTCATACTTACAATGAAATAGTCAACCCTTCAAGTATAGAGATGCTCTTTAGTCAACGCAGCCAGTAAAACATTTTCTTGAATCATTTGCCTGGATATAAATGGGCCGATAATATGAAGATCACTCTTAAATCGGTAATAATTGCTATTCTAATAATCGCCCTGATAGGAATGTCAATTTTAGTTTTATTTCAGACGGATAAAAGTGAAGATAAAGATATGTCTGTTGCTGAATTCAATGACACTATTAGTTATGTCGGTGGTTTACATACCAAGAATTATACTGCAGGCGATATCATTACTATTAGAGACCGAGTTTATAATGTTGAAGTCTTTGAAATACCCGAAATAGAAATCAACACAACCGATTATTGGGAGCAGTTTTACAGTGACTTTACAAAAAATACATTACTATTTACACGGGTTACTTTTTCTGATAATGAAACACTAATATTTAGTGTAAATCGAACGGAGCAGTTTGTCGTTGGAAACAATATAAAATTTAAAATACCAATTAATAGTTACAACTTTGTACCAAATCATATCATAAAAGACGTCATCGATCTCGCGGAGTGCCACTATAATAAATTTTATTTAGAGTTATATGAAACAATCAAATGGTATGCCATAACTGTTCAGTATAATTTTACACTAGAAATTGAAGAATTAAATGATGATGTGTGTTTGATAAATATTACATCTTTTTATTATAAACCAAAACGAGCCTCGCCTAACCTATGTGATATAAGTATATCTTTTTGGGAGAATGAAATTAAAAAGGATGAATTTATCGGTAATGGAATTGGTTCAAACGAGGGAGGGCATTATATAAAATTTATTTTTGGAGAACATGGCTATTGGGTAGGTAACAAAATACAAATTTCGTACTCAAAGCCAGGACTGCAGAATTATGAGTTCAAAATACAACTTCGTTATAAATATCCAATACCAGAGTATGAAAACGGACGGGTTATAGGAAATATCCAATGGGAGATATAAATCAGATTCACCCACCATAACTTTATGCATCCTAGGGGATAATCCAAAATACACAATAATTGTAATCTATACATCACAATAATTACGGATTATTGTAAATACCTTTTACTTAGTAAACTTGAAATACTTAGTAATCAATATTCATTAATAGGTGACCATTTGTTAATAGAAACGAAGATCTCCAAGGGATATTCGACTGTTGTCCCGGCTTACGTCAGAAAAAAAATGGATATCGAACCGGGGGATATATTGATCTGGGAACTGGAAGGTCGAGAATTAAAGGTTCTTCCACGCAAGAATGTAGAACTGGAAAATATCATCGGCATTATCGATGAGGGCGGAGACGCGGTGGAATCCAAAAAGAAGGTTCAACGGGGTATGAAATGATATTTGTTGATTCTTGCTTTTATATCGCTCTTGCAGACAAGAAGGATCAATGGCATACTAAAGCCAGAAATCTGACCAAATATGTTGAAAACAAAGAAACTGTAATTTCCGATCTCATAATATCCGAGGTACTGACCGAAATAGGGAAGAGGAGCGGAGGGAAGAAAGCTCATCAGATTTTTGAATATTTTATCGATAATTGTGAAATTATCTATGTCAATTCAGACTTGCTGGTGGAAAGCGAATCACACTTTTTAAAATTTGATGGTACTCTGTCCCTGGCCGATGCGGTGTCTGCAACTATCATGCTGCAAAAGGGCATCTGGGATATTCTTTCATTCGACTCGGATTTCGATAAGGTTGACGGGATCAATAGAATATGCGAATAGATATTGACATTATCAGTAAGTTTTACAAAATCCGGTACAAAACCAGTTGAGCATTGGAAATTATAATTATTATAAGCCATATATTTCAATAATTACGAAATATTGTAAAGTGTACCTATCGTTATTTTGATAAAATTGTAAAGTAGAAATAACAAATTTAATAAATTATGATCGCATTTAAAAGTCCATGGATGCAAAAACGCTGACTGTCTATAATCCCTGGTGGAACGTGGGAAAGGTTCCTGAAGCTCTGCTCCTGCCTTACCGGCGTAAAGTATTCAAGGATCTTCTGCAATGGCTTGAAGGAAAACGGATATTGGGCATAGTTGGTCCCCGAAGAACGGGTAAGACCACGATCATGTACCAGCTAATTCAATATCTGCTCACGGAAAAAGAGATAGACCCTCTGCAAATTCTATATCTGTCATGCGATGATCCTGCATTCGGGGTCTTCGACATTCAGAGCATGTTCGCCACCTACGAAGAGAATCTTCTTCATGAAAGCATCACTCATAAGCAGGTATACGTCTTTATTGACGAAATTCAGTTTCTCAAGGATTGGGCGAGATGGCTAAAACGCTATCACGACCTGAAATATCCGGTAAAATTCATCATTTCCGGGTCATCCGCCACCTATATTAAAAGCAGGTCCAAGGAATCTCTGGTTGGTAGAATTGTCGAGGAAGATTTCTATCCCTTCTCGTTTGCGGAATATATCGAATGTACCGGGAACATGGTCTTTGACATCTCATTCGACGAACTTTCCAGAGGGGATTTCTCAAATCTTGATACTGTCAAACTGGCATCCTTTACCACCCAGTTGAAGACAGCCCTGAACGAATACGCGATCAGGGGCGGTTTCCCGGAGTATTTCAACGAAAAAACATTCCTCATCTGGTCCCGCCTGATAAGATCGGATATAGTGGATAAAACGATATACAAGGATCTGGTGCGACTATATGATATCAAAATGCCCTCGCTGCTCGAGAGTCTTCTTGTCTATCTGGCAGGTACATCATCAGGCATTTTCGTCCATACGAAGGCTTCGGACATGCTCGGTATCAGCAGGCCCACTGTGGTCAATTACATGGAATACCTTAAATCCGCTTTTTTGATCGACGAAGCAAGAAAATACAGCAAGAGTGCCGCCAGTGAAGCCCGGAGTGCCAAAAAAACTTACATGATCGACAGCGGTTTGATGAACAGTCTTCTTGGCGAACCCGAGCTGACCGATCTGAACAAGGGCAAGATCTTCGAGACACTGGCGTTCAATCACGCTCGCTCTCTGGCCGATTCGGTCCATTATTGGCGACATGGCACGACGGAAGTGGACCTTGTTCTCAGTAAAAATAATATTGTGACACCCATCGAGGTAAAGTATCGGGAGAACATATCAAAAAGCGATACGAAAGGCGTATGTCGATTCATGGACAGGTACAAATGCCAAAACGGCATCGTACTTACAAGGGATACACTCGAGAAACTGGGTTCAGTGACGCTTCTCCCCGTGTGGCTCTTTCTTATAAGCCGGTAAGATTTTGATGAACTATTGATAGGATCACTTTTTCTCCACAAAAAGCGTTATATCGCGGTCCGGAATATTTATGGTATCGACCCTTTTTCCGCTCAGCGTCATGGCTTTCTCAAAAACCAGAAACTCCCCAGGCACCTCCACGTCGCCTTTTCCGGGGATGTTCACAAAGAAGCCGTCACCATTAGCCCTCTCCCACGCCATCACCGGATCGATCTTTTTTACTGACTGAAATATGTACCTTGCGTCCCCCTTGAAGTGAGGTCCTATTTTCGCAAAATCTGATTTCACCCCCACCACCGCTTCCTCCATACCGCCCTTGTCCACGAATTTTATACTGTCAGCCACCATGGGTGAGAGCATATCGTCAATTGAATCCCTGATAAGTTCCTGATCGGCAATAGAGACCATGACCTCTCCCAGAGGGGTGTTAAGAGGCATTTTCGACTCCGATTTAAAGGCACGTACCGCTGAGGTCATCTCCACCACTACACTGCCTTTCTTCTCCCCCTCGTCGTCCCTTAAAATAGGTTCCGGCCACTGGGAAACATGAATGCTTTTATCTCCCTCAGTGTCAATGTAGATATTGTGGAATAGCTCTTCGGTGACGTGGACCAGGAAGGGCGCGAGTAATTTGATTATTCCCAATCCGACCCGGTACAGAGTGAATAAAAGCGCGCGGTCGTTTCCCGCGTATATCCGGTTCTTCACTATCTCGAGATAATGGTCCGCAAGACGATGCCACATGAAATAGACGGTATCCCGGACCGACCTGTCGAACCTGAAACGATTCATCTCCTCGGTACAACCCTCCACCAGTTTTGAATATAACGAAAGAAGCCATTTATCGATAGGATGAAGATCGTCCCCTACCTGTTCCAGGGTAATGGAAGATGCCTCGGCCCCATTCTCCCTCCCTTTCGTTACGGCCAACGAGATCAACTGCTGAATGTTGTACAGCTTCCTGGTGATATGCAGTCCGCGTACTATATCCTGCTGCCGGAAAGCGTTATCCCTTCCAAGAGCGCAGGTGGTGGCATAATATCTCAGTGGTTCGGCCCCGCTCTCATTCAATATCTTCAGGGGATTGATAACGTTACCCTTTGAAGCGTGCATGGGCGAGCCGTCTGCAGCCAGTATAAAACCGCCCATCATTATGTCCTTCCACGGTATGCTATCGCAAAGAAGTTTGCTCCGAAGAATCGTATAGAAAGCCCAGGTGCGGATAATATCGTGTGACTGGGGCCTCAGTGACATCGGAAAGAATTTTTCGAATTTTTTGTCGTCGCGAAGCCAGAATGTATTGAAAAGAGGGGTTATGGAAGAATCCATCCATGTATCGAAAACCTCCTCCGAGCCACGCATACTGCCTCCGCAGTCCTCGCATTTCTCTTTGGGTGCCGCGTCGATGGTGGGATCGATATAGCAGTTCTCCTCCACGGGAACATCGATATGGCCGCAGTCCTCGCATTCCCAGGCAGGGATAGGCGTTGCGAAGTAGCGCTGTCTCGAAATTACCCAGTCCCAGCTGAGCGAGTTGACCCATTCCTCCAGGCGGATCCGCATGTACTCAGGGAACCATTTTATCTCGTCAGAGGATTTCAGCACGTCTAGACGGAAGGGAAGGGTCTTTAAAAACCACTGCTTGGATAGAAGAAACTCGATGGGAGTTGAACAGCGCCAGCACATCCCCACATTCTGTTCCAACTCCTCCTGCTTCCAGATGGTACCGGTGGATTTCAGATCCTCTATTATAGCTTTTCTCGCATCCTCAAGATACATTCCCTGGTACTTTCCTGCTAACTCTGTCATGTTTCCTTGTTCGTCGATACCCATTTCCATCTTCAGGCCATAGTTGAACACCCAGTTCAGATCGTCCTTGTCCCCAATAGTGCATATCATTACCACGCCAGTCCCGAAGTCGGCGTCCACCTCGTCATCCAGTTTCACAGGCACTTCCCTGTTGTAGATAGGCGTTATTAGTGTCTTGCCCCGAAGCTCTTCAGCTCTCGGGTCATCCGGACTCAATGCCACCATCTGGCAGGTACAGAGCAGTTCGGGTCGCGTAGTGGCTATTGGTATTTTCGCCCCGGTCTCCTTCTCGGTGAAATGATAATAGTTCAGCTTGGTGGTCCGGTCCTGGTACTCCACCTCCGATTCAGCGAGAGCCGTTCCGCACCGTGGGCACCAGTTCACAGGGAACCGGTCCTTGTAGATCAATCCCTTGTTGAACAGTCGGATAAAAGATATCTGTGTCAGACGGCGGTAGTACTTGGCGTTCGTCTGGTAGTAAACCGAGGGGTCCATGGACTCGCCCAGTATCTTGAACTGCCGTGTCATCTCCTCTATGTTGCCCTCCGCGAACTTTTCGCACAGACCGATGAACTCATGGCGATCGCAATCCTTCATCCTGATTCCGTATTTTTTCTCCACATTCACCTCTATGGGCATACCGTTAACGTCGAAGCACAGCGGGAACATGACATTCTTGCCCAACATCCTGTGATATCTTGCTGCGAAATCGATGTGTGTGTAATGGACCGCATGTCCGATATGAAGCGGCCCTGAAGCATACCGTGGAGGATTATCTATGGAATACACTTCCCGATCACTGTCAGGATCGAAGTGATATATTTCCTCCTTCTCCCACCAATCCTGCCATTTCTTCTCGATCTCGATAAGGTTCAAATCGGTCATTCTTTCTCCTCTTAAACTTTTTGTCGCATAGATATATCTGTAAATGAAAGGCGGACGCGAGGGGATTCGAACCCCTGACACCTGGCTTAGGAGGCCAGTGCCCTATCCGGGCTAGGCTACGCGCCCAAACATGTTGGGGAATGGGGTGTGGTTTTGGGCGTGTTAGTTGCGCCGCAAGGTGCAACAAGACGCGCCCATTATAGGCGAATGAATATGAGCGAATAATGGGCAAGTAGGAAGTAAACCGCTAGGTTTGCCTTCCAGACGCGCCCATTACGAATGAATGAAATGAGGAAATGTTTATGACACAGGAATAAACCTATGGTTATTCGATTATTTTGCGGAAATGAGATTAGGGCAATACGAATTATTATATTAAAGTTTTAAGCAATGGTTTTATTGGGAAAAGATATTGATTCAATACTGTAATTTTTTATCAAACCGGGCAAAATCTATTTAGATATTCCGTTATATAGCCGAGAACGGAGGCCGTACCATGTCAGACCAAACAGATGAAGTATTTCATGCCCTAGCCAATGTCGATCCATTGGGTGAACCCGTACAGCTATGGAATCATTTTTTGAACATCACCAAGATTCCCCGATGTTCAAAACACGAGGATAGGATCAGGGAATTCATTGTTAAATATTCTGCATCGCTCAAACTTCGGTGTGATGTGGACGCCGCCGGAAATGTGTTGGTGAAAAAACCGGCCACCCCCGGAAAGGAGAACTCTCCCGTGCTTATCCTTCAGGGGCATATCGACATGGTATGCGAAAAGAACGAGGAAGTACAGCACGATTTCTCGAAAGACCCCCTGAAATTGCGTGTCAAGGGAGATTACCTCTACGCCACCGATACGACGCTGGGTGCCGATAACGGTATAGGAGCCGCCGCCATGCTGGCCATAATGGAGAATACTAGCATATCCCACGGGCCCTTGGAATTCCTTTTTACCATTGATGAGGAGACAGGTCTCACCGGTGCGTTCCAACTACAGACGGAATTTCTCGTAGGTCGACGAATGCTCAATCTAGATACCGAAGAGGAGGGAGCCATCTATGTTGGATGTGCAGGAGGGGGCGACAGCAAGGTGTTCTTGCCGTTGGAATCCGAGAACGCGGTAGAGAGTGCCGGGATCAAAATAAACGTTACTGGCTTACTTGGCGGACATTCGGGTGTGGACATACATCTTGGAAGAGCCAATTCCAACGTTCTTCTCGCAAGGACTCTGAAGGCGATATCAAAACAGGTCGATTATCTGCTGGTAGATATAACTGGGGGAACCAAGCGCAATGCCATACCGCGCCAATCCTCGGCGCTGCTGCTTGTGAAGCCTGGCACCGACATCTCACTACTGGAACAGACGGTGGCGAACAGCCTGGAAGGTTTCAGGAACGAGTTCACCGTGGAATCAAATATTATCGTGGAAGCTATAAAAAGCGACATCCCCATCGAACGCTGCTTCAACGCCGCTTCCACAAAAAAGGCCGTCGACCTTCTTCTCTCTCTTCCCAATGGGGTTCAGGCAATGTGCCAGGATATACCGGATCTGGTTGAGACCTCCACCAATCTCGCCATAATTAGCATACATAACGACAGACTCACGGTGGAATTGAATTCCAGGTCATCCGTGGAATCCGCTCTCGAATGGGCTCTCGATCATATCAAGTCAATATCGTCGCTGTCTAGAGCAAGGTTCAAGAAAGGAGGCAGTTATCCCGGCTGGAAACCGGATATTTCATCATCCCTCCTGGAAACGTTGAAGACCACACACAGGGACGTACTGGGTACAATACCGGAGATCAAGGCGATACATGCAGGGTTGGAAACGGGAATAATCGGTGAAAAGTTCCCAGGAATGGACATGGTTTCCCTGGGACCGCAGATCGAGCACCCGCACTCTCCTGAAGAACGGGTGAAAATATCGTCTACAGCTGACTTCTGGAAACTTCTCATAGCCGCTTTGGAACGTTTATGAATCACCCACAGATGGCCACTATCGTTCCGGCCGGAGATACGCCTCCATCCTCGAAAACCTTTGGGTTTTCTACGGATGCATCTGTGGGTTTCATCCGTAGGGAACTTGTTCCCGTGGATGCAGATGCATTTCCAATGCATCGGAATGGAATGGGCATTCTGCTGTTTCCTGACATGAAATCAGAGATTTCATTAAGGTTCGGTGAATTTTATTCACCTTCACCCGACGCAATATCGAGATATTGCTAGGCGACAGTGAAACAACTTTTCACTTAGCCCTAATTGCATCTGTGATGCAATGTCGGGGTTAATAGAAACTCGTTTCTATGTCAACTGCGGATAAAAAAAATCATCTCCATCGCTGGTAGCGTCTCAAAAGATTCAGCAATAGGTCCCTGACTCTTTCATCGAAGAGACCTTCCTCGAATTTATTGTTTATGTAATCCTTGGCTTCAAAGAGGTTTATTCTCGAACCCTTGGAGAAAAGGGTGGCTATGAACGAGGGGACTGCTTTGGGATCCACCTTTCCTGCTTCCAGGGTTTTTCTTAGATCGTACTTGAATTCCAGTTCCTTTCTGAGATTGAGCATCGGCTGTTTTTTCGATTTGGGACGCTCAAACTTTCTCTGATACGGGGGTCTTCTGTTCAAATTATTACCTCTTTTTAAGCAAGGATATTTCCTATTTTCCTTTGAGTTTTCCAAGTATTGTAGTTATAATGAGTATAAGGATCATGGTGACAAAGGAAAGTATCACACCGACGAAAAGTACGCCGGCTCCCAGCATGATGTATGCGGAGAAATACTTCATATAATCAGTCTGTCCAATGGCCACTAGAACGATGTTTACCACAAGAAAGATCAATGCAATGATCCCGGCCCCTTTCCAGGCGCTCTTGAGATCGGGGGGGGAAAGAGACATATGAAGGGAAATGCAGGAAGCTACCACGAAGAATACCCAGAATTCCCAATGTCCATAAGTTCCCCATCCTTCGCTCCAGAATATTACCTCAACGGTGGATTTTACGGTCTCCCAGAGCATGGTTACGTAACCCATGAAATTCAAATCCGCCCCCGAAGCATGAGTGTGAAGTGTCCCGAAAAAACCCGATCCCTTGGGAAGGAGAAGCCAGATCAACAAGGCGATGATGGTGGAGCCGAGTATAATGGGGCCGGTGCCTATGAAAAGATAGCCGATATTGTTGTATATGCTGCCCTTGCAACTGTGCTTGACGTATCCGAGAGTATAGCCGCCCGATTCGTCGCGTTCCGGTTTGAATGGTACGAACTCGTGGATCTTGTGCCCAAATAACAAACAGAAAAGAGCATGTCCCGTTTCGTGAATTGGCGTCCCCAACCAGCCAGTCGAGAAGATAACGGCCTTGAAACTGAATATCCTCATAAGCATTTTGTTGCTCATCTTCTCAAAGAAAGCAATAAGAAACCCCACTGCCAACAAAGGTCCGAATAGAACGAGCATCTGTGTTACCGTCGCTATTACGACATTCAGGATGAACTCGAGTATGGGATTCATCTGATCACCTTTTTTTAGGTACCGGAGTAAAGAATATATTCCACTTTTCCGCTCCCGGCGGACTATGACGGTTTATGAACGGATTGATATTATATATAATTTCTGTGGTAAAGGAACGTCTGACGGTGCACGTTATATCCGAACCCCGTCCACAGTACATCTGGCCGGCTCGAAAGTATGCCCTCGGGCTTTGCTTTATCCATGATATGTTGCTGCATCCGACAAATAATCGCAGATCATATCAGGGTTCTATGAATGCATATATCATAATCTGACTCGACAACACCGAAAAAATGACATTGGTCAGAAAGCACCGCCGGACAAACCTTAAAGGACAAAAAATACCGAATCCATTTTTGATTCCATTACGAAATAATTTATAAGATGAAAACCCTCAATAGCGAAAATATTGGTTTTACACGGAGGTAGAGACTATGGAGCTATGGCTGATAATTGTGATCGTTGTTGTTTTTCTGTTGCTAGTAGGTATTATCATATGGCTTTTAAAAAGGGGATCGAAAACGCAACCCCAGGAATACGAATGCCCGAAATGCGGCGCACTACTGCTTGGCCTCCAGGATAAATGTCCTAAATGCGGCCATAGCTTTTTAGAAGAAAAGCACATATGTCCCCATTGTAAAAAACCGGTTGCTAAGGATGCATCCATCTGCGACGATTGTGGTACCGAATTCCGGTTTTGAATTCAAGATGCACCCAGGTGATTCCTGGCCCCGGAGATCGTTAACATAATGAATATTGTCAATGTTGCAAACGGCGACAAGAAGTCGAGGTTTGCAACTTGACAATGTGCGCAGAATCGCAGCCCAAAGGGACCGATTCTGCTTCATCCCATAGACCGGGAAATATGTTGAACGAAAAGATTTATTAGGAAAAATCCAATTCAGCCTAAGCAAGGGCCAATGGTCTAGCTGGTTACCTTGAAGTAAACCTCCCATGCGGTCGGTTCACATCGGGGTCGCCAACAGGTATGTTGGCTCCTGATGTCGCCTTCACAAACAAATAATGATAATCAATGAAAAACATACAAAAGGGCCAATGGTCTAGGTGGTTATGATGTTGCCTTCACACGGCAAAGATCGCCGGTTCGAATCCGGCTTGGCCCACTCTTCTTATTTATTTGGCGAGCACTTTTATGACCCTTCGGCTCATCTAGCTTGCCCGCAGGTGTGCGGTCAAATGTAGGGCAGGGTTTTTGGATTTCCTGAAACTTTTTGGACTGCCCTTGCCAGTATAGGTGACCCTACTGGCTCGCCACACAGGACAAGTGGTGACTTGTCAAGCGCAGCCAAATCACAAAAAGTTTTAGTTCGAGATCCTGCTTGCCCCACTTTTTCTTTTATCTTATAGCATCTTTTACAATATATGGAACTTCCTGCCAGAAAGGTACGTTTTTTCCCCATTATTCCTGCCGACGAGGTGAAATATATAATATAATAATATCCTATCCGATCATAATGTCCTATCTGGGGATCAAGAAAGTCAAAGGCACCGAGTATGTTTCATACGTGAAAAAGTTTAGTTTGATGGGGCAAAGCTTCAGGATCCATAAGCATATCGGCAAGAATATCTCGACCTTGGACAAAAAAGAATTTATGAAAAGGAATCTGGATTCCATTTCCCGGATGGAATTCGAGATAAGAAAGTCACTTTTAGAGAATCTCGATATTACATCCGCAGGAATCCTCTTCGGTAACCCCCACCGTTTGGTGGGGGCGGAGAAGAGGAAGCAGATTCCTGCTTTGTCACGATGGAAACTTGTTTCCGAGAGACGCAGCGGAGCGTTAGGTCCACAAGCGCCGAGGATGAAACCCACAGATGAATCTGTGGGTGATTCATATAATGAGAAACTACTATTAGATATCGAATTGATGTCCATCAAGATAAACAACCTTCTCGAGATAAAAGAGATCAAGGATGCTATTGTGATCGAATTCACAAAAGAATTCATATTCAATTCTAACAATATTGAGGGTTCGAAGATTCCTGCCATCGAGGTAATAAAAATTATTGAAACGGGCAGCAACAAACATCAGAACTTAAACGAGGTAAAGGAAGTTTACAACTCCATTGAGGCAATGAATTACCTGCAAAAAGGATTCAAATTCAATATTTCCTCCATCAAAAGGCTATATTACATTCTCACCTCGAACCTATTGATGCAAAACGGAGAAGCCTATCCAAGAGGTTTCAAAAAGATTGCCAATGTCGTAAACAATATGGAAACGGTTCCTCCCCACATGGTATTGCCAAGACTACGTGATATTCTTGATCGTTACAAGGAAGATAAATTTAAGATTCACCCGCTGAAGCTTGCTATGGATCTCCATCTCGACTATGAAGAGATACATCCCTTTATGGATGGAAATGGCAGGACCGGCCGGATGTTGATGAACAAGGTCCTCTTAAGTCACGGATATTTCCCAATGATAATCCATTCGGTGAATTCCAGGGCATATTTCAATTCCATCTCAAAAGGGCTTTCAGGCAAAAATAGGCGGACCTATTACCAGTTCATGCTGGAACAGGCGCGAAAGACGTATCATACATTTTACTCGATCATTGAAGATTATTAGATTTATTGACCCGAAATAAACGAATTTAAATCCTCGAAATCAGCGATTCCAAACACTGCACCGTCATCGTTATTTAAAAATAGTTTGATGTGAAATACGGCGAATCGGTGTTTGTAATCGAAAAAGAAATCATCTCAAAAGATGAAATTGCTTTTCTTATCCCGCAAATATACAAGCTTTTGCATGTACGATTTGGCCACCGCCACTGGTGGCCCGGTGACACCCGCGACGAGATAATGATCGGTGCTATTCTCACGCAGAACACTGCATGGACAAACGTAGAAAAGGCAATAAAAAATCTAAAAAAAGTCGATTGTTTATCCCTGGATAGGCTGGCAAGTACTTCCCGCTCGGAGCTGGAAAAGATGATCCGTCCGTCCGGTTACTTCAGGCAAAAAGCAGAGAGACTGATGAATTTCGCACGGATAGTGTTGGACTATCCCGACGGTCCTGACGCCTTTTTCCATCATTCCCAAAACCTCGATGAAATACGGGATCGACTCCTTAATATCAACGGCGTTGGTCCCGAGACCGCAGATTCCATTCTCCTATATGCTGCTTCCTTCCCATCCTTCGTCATTGACGCTTATACCTTTAGAATATTTACACGAATGGCCCTCTATGACGGTAAGAAAGATTACATGAAACTTCAGAAACTGATCACCGATAACCTGGAACTCGATCTAGACCTTTACAGGGATTACCATGCTCAACTGGTTGAATTGGGAAAAAGATATTGCAGAAATCGGCGGCCCGTTTGTGATACATGTCCCCTAAACGAATTGTGCCCGAAAAAAGGAGCGTAAATGAAGAGATTATATCTTTTTTCCGCCACGTAAAAGCCATTTTACAAATATTTTCAACACCAGCCCCACCAATCTGTAATACGGAAGTGATCGTCCCTCTGGCACTGACCTCTTCTGCCTGATATGCTGCTGTATGTCGTATAAGTTCAGGGATGATCCTTCGAATACTGTATAGACTACACCAATATCTTTTGGTCGATGGGAATCGGAACCACCGATCATGCCCAGATTCAGCTCCCTAGCCAACTTTTTTGAGCCTCGATTCTTGTGCGAGACGGTGGCACCGTTCAGAGCCTCGATCCCCGTCACATCAAGGGTTCTCACAATTTTGGAACTGATACCGGAAGGTATACTATCCGGATGAGCCACCACTGCAAAACCACCCTGTGCTCTGATCTCCTTCACGATTTCTTTGGGTTCCCGATCCCTTTCGATCTTTTCTTTTATATTGTAAGCCAGTATGTGGCCGCATGTGGTGGATATCTCCTCACCCACGATCACAAGAAAACCATCCATATCCTTCGAATATTCCTTTGCCTCCAATGCTCCCCTTATCTCGTTATGATCGGTGATCGCTATCCCGGACAATCCCTTTTTTTTTGCCATTTCCACAAAATCACGGGGTTCCCCTTTTCCGTCCAACGAATATTTCGTATGCACGTGCATGTCAATTTTCATGGGATCATCTTTGGAAAGCTGCCTTTACTTGAAAAGCCGGGTACTATAGGCCCGGCTTGAAAGTGTGACACGTCCGCAGGCTTACTAGCCGAGGGCGCAGCAATGCCTGAAAGGTGTTGCGTAATGAAGTGTGCGCCAACAGGTGTGTCTTTACTTGACAAGACGGAGGCCACTGGCCCGTCTTGGCATGTTAGACGTGCCAATATGGTACGTCTTTACTTGAAAAGCCAAGTCCTACTGGCTTGGCTTGAAAGTGTGGTGAGACCACTGCGTTCCGATGCCCGCGTTGCTCCGGTGAATTGAAATTCACCTGCATCCTCGGGACGTTACCCTCCGGATGCATTGGAAATGCATCTTCTCCCTCAGGAGCAAGCTCCTTACGAGAGCCCGTAGGCTTACGAGCCGAGGGTGTCCGCTGTGCTTCGCAGACCCCCATGGGCTCTGCTACACCTTCGAAAACCTGCGGTTTTCTAAAGGTGATGGAGAAACAAGTTTCTCCGATACCGCAGAACGAGTTCTGCTAACGCTCGCAATGGTGATTGCTTCGCACCCTGACGGGTAATGTCCCGGCAGGGATAGAAACATCTTGATGTTTCAAGATGAAATGGGAGCCAGTATGGGTCACCTTCATTCGATAGGCTAGATATCCTGTCCCGCCCTTATTAACGAGGATTGTCGGGGGTGTTCAGTACACTCGCGAACCCGCGTCCATTACCATCTCAGGGGCCACCAGGGATACCCTTCCTTCACCATCCTCTCCAGCCAGGAGCATGGCCTCAGAACGGATCCCGCGTATCTCCGTCGGTTCTAGATTCACAACCACCACGATATTCTTACCCACAATATCATCGGTGGAATAATGTTTTTTCAGACCTGCAACCATCGTTATCGGCTCATCAGTACCTATATCCACTCCCAGTATGAATAGATTCTTCGAGTCCGGATGATCTTTTGCCGAAATGATCCTGGCTACCCTCAGGTCCATTGCCTTGAAGTGATCAAAGGAGATTTTCTTCTTTACAGGATATATTTTTTTCTTTACCTCGTCCCGGTCACCCGCCTGTTTCTCCTGTTCCAGCACTTGTTTGAGGTCAAGTTTCTGAAACATGGGAATCGGTTTTTCCATCCGATGTCCAACAGCCATATCTGCATAGTCAGCCTGCCAATCCCGCGTTGACACTTCACCGACATTGCCCAGCATTTTGTATAGATTCTGAGCTGTAAAAGGCATGAATGGTGCCATCATGAATGACAGAGAGTTGGTCAGATGCAGCATATTATGTATGGTGTTCTGGGTTGTATCGCGGTCCTCCTTCACCGTCTTCCATGGCTCTTTCTTCGTTATATACTCATTCCCCTTTCTGGCCAGCGCCATGAGGGCCTTCATAGCTTTCTGGAATCTGCAACGATCGATGTTATCCCCCACTTCTTTTCTCGCATTTTCTATGGAATCAAGCAGATCTTCGTCGTCGGGATCCGGGTTGTAATTTTCGGTCAATGGCGGAATCTCACCAAAGTGCTTGGAGGTCAGGACCAGCACGCGGTGTATCATGTTACCCAGAGTTGCGATAAGATCTTCGTTCACGGTCCTTACGAAATTCTTCCACGTGAAATCCGTATCCTTGTGCTCCGGCATGTTTATGGTGAGATAATACCTCATAAGATCCGGCGGGTAACGCTCCAGGTAACTCGGCATCCATACAGCGTGATTTCGGGATTTCGAGAACTGTTCATTGTTTAACATCAGGTACTGGTTTGAGGGCACGTCATAGGGAAGATTGATCTCGGGGTCATACCCCGCGAGCATCGCCGGGAAGATTAGCGTATGGAAAGGAATGTTATCTTTCGCAAGGAAGTAATATATCCTGGCGTCCTTATCATACCAAAAATCCTTCCACATATCCTTTTTTCCCAGGCTTTTGCATACCTGCATCGTGCAGGACAGATAACCTATCACCGCTTCGAACCAGACGTAGATGCACTTCTTGTCATAACCTTCAAGAGGAATGGGCACCCCCCATTTGAGATCACGGGTGATTGCTCGATCCTCCAATCCCTCTTCGAGCCATCCCTTTGTAAGTCCGATCACCGACGGCCGCCAGTGTTTTTTCCCTTCCAGCATGTTCCATAGCGGACCTTCGAGATGCGTTAGCCTAAGATAGAACTGTTCGGTCTCCTTATTCTCGGGGCCCGTGCCACAGAGCTTGCACCGTGGTTCTAAAAGTTCATCTGCATCCAAAGTCTTCCCGCACCCGTCACACTGGTCACCTCGGGCGTCAGTGTAGGCGCAATGCGGACAGGTACCCTCAATATAGCGATCCGGCAGAAACCTATCGCATTTAGGGCAGTATGGAGCCAGCAACCTGCGTTTGTAGATGTAGTTCTTCTCATGTAATTTCAGAAAAATGTCATGTACAACCTCAAAATGATCCGGATTGTGAGTTTTGGAGAACATATCATACGAGATGCCCATTTTCGACAAAGATTCGGAATTCAACATGTGATATCTATCCGCAACCTCTTCAGGCGTTATCCCTTCTGCCTCTGCGCTCACGGTGATGGGTGTGCCATGTTGATCGGACCCGGAAACCATCAGAACATTTTCTCCCGCCATTCTCTGATATCGTGCGAATATATCTCCTGGTAAAAAACAACCTGCAAAGTGGCCCAGGTGAAGCGGCCCGTTAGCATAGGGCCAGGCGGTACATACTAGAACATTTCTCATTTCCAATCACTCCATTTCGTTCCTGAGATAGTCAAATACTATCGAATAAAACCATTCAGCGGGATATATCAATTTCATTAATTAGATTTTCCCTGTTGAGTGAGGGAGTACATAATGGAATATAGCCGATCTTTGAAGAGCTTCAATTCATCCGGTTTCTGAAAGACCAGACCTTTTGTGGGAAAACCTCATTCCGACAGGTATCCCTGTTCGTGGCATACCGGGCACTCTATGATCACTGGTCTCGCAGTGTCTGTGACCACATATCCTGTTCCACAGGCGTGGCATTGTACCTGGGCGCCGGTATCTCCTACTGGCGGTCCTTCAACGGAGGGAACGGGAGTATCCGGAAGCGGAGATGCTGTAGTCTCAGGTGGCGCAGGAGGGGGCGAAGCAGGGATGGCTTCCGGAGATCCGGGTCCATTTTGGGGATATAGAGGCTCCCCGGGGGATGATAGCGAGGGAATCGGGGGTTCCCCCGGTATGTCAAACAAAGCACTTAGAGGTGAATCAGGTGGTTCAAAAGTGATTGGATCTATCCCAATCGGAGGAGCTGATGGGTCTGGGATGTGTGCTATCGTCGACAATGGATCGCTCATGGCATCCGCGAATGAAACTGGGGATTCGGATGCCGGAGGAAGGGATAATAGGTTCATGTCCTGCATCCCAAGGTCGGTTGAAAACGTTGGTAAAAGATAATTTGGCTCGTTGGATGTTGAGGTTGTTTGTAAGTTGACGGGAAGGGAAGGGGGTGACTGGAGGACCGGTTGCTGCCCCCAATTACCGGGCATTCCCGGTTGAAAGCTAGTTCGGGGTGATGGAGCTCCCGGACCCTGGGGGAGTGCCAGGGGGGGATATTTCCCCGCTCCGGACTGAAGGGTTCGACCTCCATACACCCCTCCAGAACCAAAGGTATCCAGTTGCTTGTATCCAACAGGTGCGACATTCAAATTTTGACCCTGTGAGTAAGGATAGTATGGTTTCGGGGGAGGTGCCGGGACTGCTATTTCTCGTTTCTTTTCCTTCTTTTTTTTCTCGGCGGCAAGCAGAATGGAGACAATTATCACGATAAGGACGATAACTCCAATTATCACAAAAAGCCACCAATATTGCGTCAAAAAACTACCTTTAGTGACAGATTTGGCCTTCTGATCATTCAGTTCCTGATTGTATTCTCCCACTATCTCGGGTGTTCCATCAGCGGAGTCAAGGGGGTCCAGACCGTTGATCTTCTCCCACCAATCGGGAAGCCCATCCCCGTCGCTGTCTGCGGTGCCTTCCCATCGTTCTTCAGCCTCTTCCTCTGTAGGTTTGGACTCGACCTCAATGTCAAGCCTCAAGCTCTCATTGTAGCCGTTACCGTCATTCACATAGAGGTAAACTTGATATTCCCCCAACTGATCTATGGTCGCCTGGGAGCTCATCCCATGGCCTTTAAAGACGGTTTTTTTGCTGGTCTTACCCTTTATCTCCCAGTAGTAGCTCAGCTCATCGCCCTCCCGATCCTCAGTACCGGTAGCATTCAGATGAATGGGAGAACCTTGTTCAAAAATTGCATCGTCGGCGGGTCTGTCGATAACCGGGATCGGAGGTGAATTTATCCTTACCTTTACCGATTCGGAAAAGGCATAAGCATTTCCTACTGCATCCTTGGCACGCCATTTGATATAGTTATCTCTACCAGCTTCAAAACGTACATTGATCAAAACATCCATAGTCTCTTTCACCATGTTGTTAGCAATGGAAGTCCAGTTAACGAAATATTTATCGCCGCCACCCCATTTAGATATAGAGTACTCTATGGATTTGCCATCCACTCCACTGCCTGCGGCGTCCGTGAAAGTAACTCCACAAAGTATACCTTCCCCCGCTGCCTCGTCTTCCGAGAACATCTCGTCCACTTCTGGGATGAAATCACTGGCGACAACGGGTGTCCGATCCACCCTTATCGAGCGTTTTTGGCTTATTACGGGACCGTTTCCCGCAAGATCGGTAATACGCCATTTCACAGCATTCCCACTACCCTCGCTTACCGGGAGATCCGTCCAGGCACGTACCTTCAATAAACTGCCGTCCGAGCCGGTCTCCAGAACCTCAAAGTCCATATTTTTATCGGTCCAGGAAGCAAAGGTGCTTTCACCCTCCTTCCGCCATGAGTATGCTATAGTTGCAGTGTCCAGACCGTATATGTCCTCGCATATGAAACTCGATCCGACCACCGTCACATTGAACCACTGGTCTGCACTGGGAGCCAGTTCCGATATAAACGGGTCTGCTGAATCGATATTGAAGAGAAAATGGGTGGCGTTGCCCCATTGATCGTATATGTCGCAGGCAGTGATGTGGAAATACCAAGTACCATCGGTCAAACCCGCAAACTCACCCGGATACGTTCCGGTCAGGTGGCTGTTCTGGGTGTAGAGTACCTTGGGAGGCTCTGTCATTTGAGAGCTGTCCACCATATAGGAATATCCCTTAATTCCGGATACCTCATGTGGCAGTTCCCAGTCAAAAACGGGTAGAGTGCTATTGTAATACCTAAGAGGATCAGGGTGTGTCGAGGATCCCATGACAATATCACCCGGTGCATTGTAGTCAAGATATATCGAATCGTTATATATCTCCGATATTATTCCCGCGTTGTCCTTGAACCTTACACCAATGGTCTTGAGACCGTCAGTGGGCGTAAGGGCGATCCTCTTTTCCGTCTTGTATTCTTCCCAGGGCCCCTCATCTCCCCTGTCACTGATCACCTGCATATCAACCACACCGCTACCGTTATCCGTGGCATTGATGGCCAGGTCCACCAGCTTTTCATTGACGGAAAGCACGTCCTCTTCAATGGTGATGTTTCCCACCGGTTTGGTAACATCGATCATGAACTTTTTCATCAGGGAAAAGTTACTTGCGGCGTGATAACTGTCTTTTGTCCGTACTCTCCAGTAATAAATTCCATCATTTAGGGGTTCGGCAATTGTATGCTCAGTAAAGGTTGAGTTGACAAAGGAGGTGTTATACAAAAGATTTTCAAGGTTTTCATTATCGTATATCTCCACCAAATAATCCGATTGGTGATCCCCTTTATCGGGGTCCGTGAAGTTCCATTTCAGGGTAGGTGTGCTACTTCCCTGCCATTCACTGGACGAAGGGCTGAATGGAACTGGGTCGGCGATCAGGTCGTATTCGATAATAATCTTGTCGATATACGGGCTTGTTTCATTGTCATTGGTGGTAAGGGTGGCATTCCAGATCAAGCACGAGCCGCGATCCTTGAAAACGTGATTGGTCCCGTTCTCCATGGTCACCCAGTTCTTACCATCCACGGTCATGTTATATACGATATCAGTTCCCTGGGGTTTGTGCTCGAACCACGTAATCCTTGCTGCGCCAATGGTGGGTAATTTCTGGTAAAGTGGTTTTGACTGGAGAAATGACACATAATCAAGACCACCTGTTCCACCGAAGTTATAGCAGAGATTATCGATGGTCCATGTGGTATCCGGATTATTCCCTGCGTTTCCGTTGGTCATGACGAGGCTGTTCCCGAAATAATCGTAGTTGAAGCAGGTGAGATAATCAAAACCGTTCATGCACACGTCGTTATAATTCTCCACATTTCCCGAGTCACCATCCAGGCGATGGGCCATGTTTCCCCTTGAATAACCTACTGGATAGAAGTAGTGACCTGCAGAAAAACAGGTCCCCATACTTCTCTGTTGTTCCGGGATGTTCACTGATCGAATGAGGTTTTCGTTCATATCGTATACCCGTACGAGATTGTTGCTGTAAGTGTAGATATATTCTCCGTCGGTAGTAAGACCGCACTGGCTGCCGCCACCCCATCCCCATGACGTGGAACCGGCAGCGCTCATGGAGCAGGGGACCTTGGATTTATCCGACAGACGGAGCTTGTCAACAGTGTTGGAATTGGAAAAATACAGATGACCGTTGGCGTATATCATCTGGTAATAGCTGTGGGGATTGAAAGGCAAGTTGAAACTACCGATTGTATTTCCATTGTTCATAAAGGAATTTAGAGATGCGTAGATGCTAATTTGATTGGAGCCCCTTGAGGATCGTATGTAGAATTTCCCGTCTTGACCTACGGCCCTTCCCGTGAAACGGTTGAAATTTCTTGTCCGATCAGCATTGGAAACGTCTCTTATGTCGGACCTGGGATTCGTCCCGGAGCCGGGCAGATAAGCCCTCCCGGTATATGTATTTACGATGGAAGTGGTATTGGAAATGTCGATGCTGGTGAAATTATTGAAATCCTCAATGATCACACTTCCGTATCGGGTTTTCTGAGTATCCTTCACGGGTTCTGCTTTTCCTGTTACTGCAGCCCATCCGTTCTCTTTGAAATATCCAGATTCTTCAAGTAATGGATAAAGATTATTCGAAAAGAACAGTAGGGTGATCAGAAGCCCAATGACCGTAAGCCTGATTTGCTTATCTTTCGATGAGATTATACCGGACATAGATACCGCCTGAGGGATATTAGATTATAGTTATATTGTCTTATTATAATTTGTTCAATGATTTTGTAGAAAAAATGGTTTTATTAGAATAATATCAATATATACGAGAGTTCTCTTCATCCCAACTTTGATTATTGTTCGGAAAGCTATTTATCTGAATTTACTAATAGTAATCCCCTGAAGGATCGGTTGATTATCTAGTAAAGACACACCTGTAGGCGCCCATTACATTCCGGTGAAACAAGTTTCACCTGCGCCCTCGGCTAGTAAGCCTGCGGATGTGCCAAACTTTCAATCCGAGCCAGTGTGTCTCGGCTTTTCAAGTATAGAGGCGTAAAAAATGATGTACGGTAAGCTCTGGAAGACGATGACCGTAATTTTTCTGTTAGGTGCCCTGCTGATCAGCGGTGGAATATTCATAGATGGAATAAACCGCATCACCTTAATCGGGATGGGGACCGTATTAATGATATCGGCCTTGACCCGGCGTGCATCGCTCAGTTGTGTGGCAGGTCTCCTTGCTGGGGAGTCATGGGATATTTTTTCGACATAACAGATAATAAATTCCTTGGAATAATCATATTATGCATTTTGGTAGGAGTGACAGGATGGGCAATGGGGGCCATCATAGAACGTGTGTCCAGAAAGATTAAAAATAAGGCTGAAAAATCACTCGTTTCGTTGCAAAAAGACATGATACGAACCAGAAATGAAGCCTTGAAAAAGATCGAAATAGTGGAGAATACAATAAAAAAAACTGGCCCGTACCATCGGGACAGCGGTCATTATAACAATGAGATCCGTTACGTACACGATCAGGTAAACAACATCCGCTACTACTCAGGAAATGCCCGATCCGTAGAAGAAGCGGCATTTCTGTACGGCGAGATAATCAACTACCTTGATGGGATTATGGTAAAGATCGATCCGTACAGCGCCTCAACCTCCTGGACATTAGAAGAAAAAAAATACGAAAAGCCTTACTGGGGAAACTACAAAAGAAAAAAGGAAAAGGAGGTGGAAGAAACGGATAAAAAGGAAGAAATTCCAAAAGAATTCGTTCTCATCAAACCTGCGGACAGCTATGTCACATCGCTACGCCCACCTGTAGAAAAATCCGTCAATCCCCGAATATCGGGAGCCCTCCCGAATTATAGCATAAAAAAACAGATCAACTCGAACGAATTTGCAGATATCTTTTCCGGTGATTCAGATGATGGCCTAAATGTAGTTATTAAAGTCCCCCGGATAGAAAAGGGGAAAAGCAGGAATGTGGGCGTAATGGCAGAATTTATATCCGGTGTGGATCAATGGGACCGTCTCAAAGATGATAACATCGTCAAGATTTACGGGAGAGATGTTCGTCCAGCGTTCCACATTGTCATGGAAAGAATGAATGGGGGAGATCTGAAAGTGCTGATGGAGAATCACGAACTCACTTTGGAAGAGGCAGTCCACATCATGCTTCAGGTACTTCAAGGGGTATGCTCGGCCCATGAGAAAGGCATTTTCCACGGTAACCTGAAACCCTCCAATATCCTTTTTCAAAATGACGGTGAATTGAAGATATCAGACTGGGGTTGGGAGGAATTCCAAAATACAGTAAATCCCGGCAGGTTCATTTCTGAAAAATGCAAATTTGGTTACTGCTCTCCGGAACATTTGGAACCCAAAGAATTCGGGAAAGTGGATGAGGCTACAGATCAGTTCCATCTGGGTATTTTATTTTACGAGATGCTCACCGGCGTGAACCCTTTCGATGATGAGGAAAAAGAGAAAGTTGCCGAAAATATAATCGAAAAAGAGTTAGATCCGCCTAGCTTTTTAAACCTTGCCGTACCGGACGAGCTGGACGAATTGATACTGAAGGCCCTGGAAAAAAAGAAGGAAGCAAGGTGGAAAAGCACGAAGCTTATGTACGATGAACTGAATAGACTAGTGGTGAGCTAGCTGAGCATCATGAAATATTCGGCTCTTTCGCAGATACGCGCTCCTGTGATGGAATGAAAAGCGTGTTTTAAATTCAACAGTTTCGACGGGTGATACTGATTGAGCATTAGACTATCCGGCAAGGAGAAGATCCTGCTCTGGCTTTTAAGGTTCGTCCCGAAGAAGAGAGATTACATTCAGCCTCTGGAAGTATCCCAGAAGGGTATATCCATGGGTCTTGAGATGCTCCAGACCAACGTTTCAAGAGAACTCTCGGGTCTCCGGAAGGAAGGATTGACAGACCGAGGTGCGGCCCATTTCAGAGGGACAAAGAGAAAGATGACAGCTTACTACCTCAGCCAGGATGGTCTGAAGGTCACAAAAGAAATCGTCTCGAAAGTAAACGACTCCGAGGTCTCGGTTCGCATTAATGGTAAAATCGAGAAGATGTCGATCACCAGGGTACGATCGATGCTCAGGGGAAAAGGAGTGACTCCATCGTATTTTGCTCTAGCAAGCTGTTTTGAAAAAATTGAAACAAATGTAGCGCTTGATGAATTGATGAAACGAATATCAATTATACAGCAGCCTGCAGAGCAGATACAAAAACCCATGAAGGATTACCGCCATCATCTGGGCGGTATTATTGAAGAAAGCGAATTCATTGGCCGAAAGAAAGTTATTGAAAAGATCAGAAGTATCTTGGCGAAATCCGGCTTCCGGGCTATTGGCATTATGGGTGTGGCCGGTATGGGCAAGAGCGCTCTGGGTCGCGAGGTGATAAAATACGCCAGAGGCGACTTCAATATATTCTATTACCGTTTTCGACGGTGGGACCGCTTCGACTCACTTGCGGGTGAGGTTCTGGGGTATGTGGGTAAAAATGGCGAGCCGGATGGAGATCGACTGATCCGATCACTAATCGAGTTCTGCGGCGGGAAGAACTTATTGATGATACTTGATGACGTCCACCTTGTAATGGACGATGTGAACGATTTCCTCGACGATCTAAGCACTTACTCGGACAAGCTACAAGGAATGAAAATCATTTTATTGTCCAGGAAAAAGAGCCAGGTAGAGAGATACAATTCCGTCAAACACAGTGAGAAATTCACTAGCATACTTCTGGAGCCTCTTGGAGCAGGGGAATGCATGGAACTGGCCTCAATCGTTGGTTACGGGAAGAGAGGGAAGGTGGATCCCGATACCGGTAAAATGATACAAGAAGCCACTGGGGGCATACCACTGCTGGTGGAGCTTCTACGCAGGGAAGAGATCGTGACGGGAAAAATCACGACCAAGGGAACGGACATGATAGAGAAAGAGATATTGAAGAATATGGACGAAACGAATGCTTCCATACTGAAGATGCTTTCGCTATGCACGCTACCGGTGGAGAAGGACATATTGAAGGACAGTGAGAAATTCGTATCGGAGCTGACGGACCGGCTTCTTCTTGAGCGGACCACGGAAGGGCTGTATCAGGTGCACGACCATATAAAAGAAGTTATCCGAAAGGAACTGGGTTTCAGAGAGCGAAATGAGCTTACAAAGAGCATCATTGAATACCTTGAGGTGGTCATAAGAAGGGGTACGGAGGGGGATTTTCTTCCGGCGACCATGGCAGAAGACCTTGACCTGTATTTTCTCGAATACATCCACCACAACATAGAGCTGGGTGAGATCGATAAAGGATTGATCGCGATACGTGAAATGCCAATAAGGGTAACAGATGGTCCTTTCCAGGAGGTTCTGGGGGAGTTCCTTCACCGCATGGAGTTGAAACTGGGCGGGAATAACAGCCTTATTGAGCTGATACGGGCCGGGATGGCTCTCGATACGGACAATATTGTGGGAGCAAGGGAGCATTTTAAGACGGCCAGGAAAATGTACCGCGCGGATCAAATGAAAAAAACGGTGGGAGAGAGCGAAAGCTTTGTGACTGATGAAATCCTAAATGAGTTAGCGCAAAGGATAGAGGTTGCAGATAGTGGGCCAGGCAAGTTGAAATCCATGATGGAAAAGGTGGAAGAAGCAGACAATCCTCTGGATCGGGCTCGTTACGGCATAGCAATCGCTTCCGCATATGCCCGTGGCAAGGGAAAACGGCAGTCGGAGAAATGGCTGTTGAAGACAGCCGATATGATTGCCGAGCTTCCGGCGAAGGAGAGGGGAGCATTCCATTTCAAGGCTGGCGCCATTTATATCAAGTTAAATGATTTGAAGGAAGCTGAGTACACAATCAAGAAAGGATTGAGGACGGTATTGGCTGACGATACCACCATGCGGGGATCTCTTACCAAGCTGCTGGGACAGATCCATTTTCAGAAGGGAAAATACGGGAAGGCCGAGGAAAATTTCAATCGTGCCAAGATATTATTCAAGCGGACCGGATCTCTATTTCAGCTTGCTGACTCGATGCTCTGGGAAGTTAAATCCCTACTGGCCCGCTCAGGAATTCTCAAGAAGGCAATGGCTGTTTCCTTTCTCGATACCGGGCGAGCTTGCCGCAAGGATATAAGCTCTCTGGACGATTGCATCACCAGGATAAGAGAGGCATTGCTAATACTTGGAGGTCGTACAAGGAAGACCGGGCTGTTGTCCAGATTGCTGGGCAGAGAGATATTCGATGAACGGAACGTGTCTCTTAGGCGCCAGCTTCTGGTGTTGCGATGTTCCCTCGAATGGCTCGGCGGTTATTCCAAATACGCAATGGAAACCGCTGGAGATATAATCATTCTGGGAAAAAAGACCAGACATACGGACATAGTTCTCGAAGGGACAATAATAAAAGCGAGGATCCTTGCGTACCTGAGAAGAAAGAAGGAAGCTCGGGAAATACTGGAAGAGCTGATGAGAAAGAAGGGAATTTCGGACGGCCCCAAACGAAAAGCTTTGAGTTATACGTTAAGTCTGATGGGGAAAAGTTCATGACGCCCCCGATATTGGTAAGAAACTTCCCCCTAGTAATGTGAAGGGGAAATTAAAATAAAATAAAGGGAATAACCACCCGCATGGGCCAGCAAGTCTTTTTAATATACGGGGCGGGGGCCATGGGAAGTCTCATAGGAGGATTGCTGTCACGATTCTATCCAACATATCTCGTTGCCCGTAAACGACATGTCGAAGTGATCTCGGAAAAAGGATTGGTCATTGAGGGGTTGACCACCGGGACGTTCAAACCCAGAGCCGTAACCGACCTGGACGCTCTCGGAGTTCTTCTCGCGGAGGATAAACAGAGGATCACTCATTGTCTCGTCTTTACCAAATCATACGATACCAGGGAGGCCCTTCGAGAAATGGCGCGGCGAAAGGATATAATCGGTGAGGACGTGGTATTGATATCGCTCCAGAACGGCATGGATAACGAGAAGATATTTCTCGATATAATGCCTTCAAATCCCATAATGGGCGGGTACACCTGCCATGGGGTTATCCACGACCTTCCAGGGCATATCATTCACTCCGGCGAAGGCTTCACGGTGATCGGTTCCTTTGAGAACATTTCCCCCGAGCGAGTGACTGAATTCGGTGAGTGCCTGGAATCCATTGGGATCACTCCCACCGTTAAGGACAACATACGAAAATGGATATTCAAAAAAGTAATAACGAATGCAGCCATAAATCCGCTGACCGCTATCCTCGACATACCGAACGGGGAACTTCTCAAACACGCGGAAACAGAAGAATTGATGAAACAGGTTGTGGCGGAAGGGGTAGGGATAGCGAAGGAAATGGATATGGACATCAACGCGATCACGGTTCTTGAGATGGTGAAGGACGTGGCCAGAAGAACTCGGGAAAATATTTCGAGCATGCTCCAGGACATCAGAAAAGGGAACCGTACCGAGATTGATTGTATAAACGGCTCAATAGTTAAGTTGGCAAGGGAGTTCGGACGGGAAGCCCCTGTAAACGAGACCTTGACGAGGCTTGTGAAATTGAAGCAGGGGCGGGGTTGAATTTTTTTATTTACCTTGTTGCTTTATTTCGTATCAGCTTTGGCCCCAATCAATAAGATCTAATAGCAATACGTTTTAGAAACCTCGTTTTCATCACAGGACACGTTTCAGTTGTTTAAATTATTTATATCATCACTGATGTTTATCAGTCCATGAGTAAAAAAAGAATGAAGCTGAATCTCGGCTGCGGCATAGTATACAGGCCCGGTTACATCAATATAGACAAATTCGATAAAAGGGTGGCAGATACATTCAGTGATGCGATCTCACTTCCTAATGAATCATCCAGTGTCGATATTATCGAGGCAATACACTTACTCGAACATTTCGATCATATTCATTCTATTTATGCACTGAGCGAATGGCTCCGGGTACTTCGCCCGGGGGGAAAATTGATCATCGAGACTCCCGATATGGAACTTTCGGTAAAAAAGTTCAATGCCAATGATACTGCCCGACAAGACTCTACATTAAGATGGATATTCGGCACGGGCAGCTCAGGAATGAGTCATGGAACAGGATTTTCTTATAGATCATTGAAAACCACTCTTGAGGAGATCGGCTTTACCGGTGTTACTAGGAAAGAACAAAACACCCATAAATATGAACCGGGAATGCGCGTGGAATGCAGTAAACCGGAGATTATGGACAAGCGATACATCTTTTCAATGTTCCGTACGAAGATGCTGAAAGATCGGGCAGATTACGATTCGGAGATCCTGGATTCCCTGGAGGAACACTGCCTCCAGGAGATAAGAAAATCTTTCATCGAAAAAGGTAATAAAACAACTGTGGAGGCGGTTGCGAAATTGGCCGTATGCAGCCTGGAAATTTCACGGGTATTTCTTGATACCTGTCATAAGTTTGAGCTAATTGAAAATGACGGAAGGGCCCGGATACGGAACTTGCTAAATTATCTCATCGAGATCGATTTTCATAGAAAGTTACTTCCATTATGGGAAAAGGCAAAAAAGCGTATGGGTAATGCAGACCAGGATTTTCATTTATTTCTCCAGCGCTTGGAGGAGTTAATCACGAAATTGGTCAAGAAAAACAGCGGTCACAGAAAAAGACTTTCTTATATATCTAATCTTAAAGCATCCGACATTCCCATGTTCAATTTCTATTACGTTCAACTAGAGGCGAGGATACTATTCAACAAGGGCGTGAAATGTTTCGACCAAAAGAAATACTCAGAAGCCATGGAACTGTTCGAAAGGTCCGCAAGGATCAATCCCGAGAATTTTTTATCATACTGGAACATGGCGAGACTGGGAGCAATTCTTAGAAAAAAGGATTTACGCATTTTTGATAATTACAATAAAGCTTCCCTGTTGATTTCAGATAGTAGGATAAGAAAAATTTTGAAGAATGAGAAGAAATCATTCGAGAAGAAGGGGGGAAAATGCGTGCCACGCGGGCCTCTACCGGAATATTCAGTTCAAGATTAACAAGATTTACACGACTCAAATATAGGGTAAAATTTGATGTTCCTATCAAAAAGGATATAAACATGTAAGCAGATTGGATTTATACTAAGGGAGGCGTCCCGGTTATGATAAAAAAGAGATTGAAGGATATTGGTAGAAAATTGAACGTCAGCCTGGAGGATATACGGGGGATGAAGGGTGTGCGTCGAAAAAAGAAGTATCTCTACCCATTCCTTCTGGCCGTGGTGGGAGGAATTGCAGCACTAATGGGGTGTTTGAAGAGTGGAAATGGCAGTCGTAATGAAACTATGGTGAATGAAACCATAAGTAATGACAATAGTACCGGGACTTATCCGTACATGATTCCATCTTTCATTGGTATAATGGGTATGGGGATGGTAATTCAGAACAACAAAAACCGGAAAAAACATTTGATTCTCGTTTTATCGGTATTTGCGATACTGATCATTGGTATTTTTCTGTTATTCAAAGGGACAGGTTTGGTGGAGCCGGCAGAAAATTTTGTCAGTAATGGAAATGAAACCGGGAACTTCAGCCAATCACCGGTATACAACGTATATTCAAAGGAGCGAAATTGATGGATGACGGAAAGCTAAAAGAGATATGCGAGAAATTGGATTTACCCCAAGAGGACCTATCGAAAGTAAAGCGAAGCCCTAAAAATTCCTATCCCATCGTTCGCTTCGCTCACTTCGGAGCAAGCTCCGGGGCATTACGGAATTTATTCCCTTCGGGACCGGACTATCGCAAAGAATTGAATCTCGGAACAAGCTCCGGGGTATTAGACCCATGAAGGAATAAAACGGCAATATCGTACTGTAAAAATTGTATCGCCCTGTATCGGAATTATCATCACCGCAATTGCTACTCTTTGGGGATATTTAATGGGAAAAAATGCCCACCCGAAGCTAGTCAATAAAGAGACCGGCTCCGTATATCCTTATGTGATCCCAACATTGTTTTTACTGGGTGGAATTGTTAATAACTCAAAAAGATCCATTATCCGTAGACGGAACATTATTCTCATTATCACCTCCATTTTGACCGCCTTTCTATCAGTTATCGCGTATACCGTCGCATATGATGCCGGACAATCCGTGGAATATTATAGTGGCGCTATATTGTATGGCGTGTATTCTCCAAGAGAAGTAATCATACGTTCAAAGAATAATTACAAGAATTTATAGTAGTAAAGCGAAGCCCTAAAAATTCCTATCCCATCGTTCGCTTCGCTCACTTCGGAGCAAGCTCCGGGGCATTACGGAATTTTTTCCCTTCGGGACCGGACTACCGTAAAGTATTGAATCTCGGAACAAGTTCCGGGGGTATTAGACCCATGAAGGAATAAAAATATCGGACATAAATTCTCATTCTACTTTTAGAGTCCCTCATCCAATAATTTTTTTGTATATTCTTTTAATAAAGGCAAATCTTTTTTCACGGTATCCCAAACAGCATCGATATCCACACCAAGATAATCGTGTATCAATTTATCTCTCATACCGGCAACATCCTTCCAGGGGATGACAGAATGCCTTAATCGAAAATCCGGAGTAAGCCTTTTTGTTGCTTCACCTATTATCTCCAACTGTCTAATAACTCCGTCTTGTACAAGCATATTTTGCATAAAAGCACCGTAATCCATGCTTCCGGTGTATTTTTCGATCTGAGATATTGCATCAAGAATATGCAATAAATAAACCTTGTTATCCTTCGGCACTGTAAACCACCTGCATTTCGCTTCTGATCCTATCCAGCATGTACGGGCTTATGGACTTCTCCGTCAACAGGTCTGCCTTGATACCTATAAACTCAGATAGCTCTCTTTCAATCCTCACAATATCAAGCAGACTTTTCCGTTCTGAAAATTCGACGAGAATATCAACATCGCTACCTTCAGACAGATCACCTCTTACAAACGAACCAAAAAGGGCGATTCGCTTTACACCAAATCCTCTGAGCATTTCCACGATCTTTTCCCTTATCTCATCAAGGTGACTCATGTTATATGGATTATCATTTGAAGTATATAATAATTGGGCAACCATGATAATTCAGAATGAATAACCCATATTTACCTACTACGTTCCGCAACACCCTTTGGACATCGCTGTGCACTCGGCAAGTGTGTCTAAGGTTTTTTCCCATCTTAGGGGCGACACACTGCGTATGCCCCCTGTCATGAAATATGATGTAGTATGCCCATTTCTAAAGGGGCGATGAGTTGATCCGGGTTGCATCATTGAAAAAAGTCTAAACACCTTTAAAATACAATTAAAGATGTTATATATCTAATGAAAGTGGAAAAAACGCCACAAAGAAGCGTCACCTCGCTTAGAATATTCCTTTTTATCCTCATTCTTGCTTCTGTAATCGGTATGAAATCCTTTTTACCACTTTCCAAAACTATCCGGATGGATAACCCTACCACTGCTGTAAATAATCCCTTAGATTGCACGCGTTCCACTACCAATGTTTCCTATATGGAGATCCAACTGGATTGGGAAGAGATGGGATGGTCCGATCCGGATGGAGAATATCACGCGGGTGAGTATTTATATCTCATAATAACGACCTATCATAATAATGGAAGCATATGTCAGGATGAGAACATATCCGTCTCGATTACTTCATCAGCGTATGGGTGGATGACAAACTGGACGGGATGGCGACCGCAGGACCCCTATGTTCTAGAATTAAAAGATGGTATCGCTCGGATACCTGAGTTCGTTAAATATTATAAGGCTGGTGATGTGGAGATCAATGCCAGTTTGGACCAGGATCCCGATATTAAAGCCATTTTAGACCTGAAGGTCAATCCCGCTGAGCTGGTCAGCGTCGTTTCCGACCCCGAAATATGCGAAGTCAGAGTAGGAAGTGTCGTGAACATAAATATTTCCGGATTTGACAAATTCGGCAATCCGGTGGAAATACTGAATGAGAAATGGTGGGTTGACGGGAACATAAATGCCAATGGCTCACAAGAGATGTCCGAACCGGGCATATTCAACTCCATCGAATATTTCCCCGGCATAACACGAAACGGGTCCATTCATGTTACTGCTTCGGGAACGATGGGTGCGTCCGTACAGCTGGATATTCCGGTATCAGTGGAGAACATATATGATATCTGCTGGTGCCGTGGGAAATCGAGCCGTCAATTATCATATATCGGGACGATATGGATATGAAGGCGAACATTCATTACAATGTACCGCCGGATTATGATAAAATACCCCTTCGTATTATTTTTTCATTCGTGGACGATAACGGTGAACATCTCGTAACATTGAATAAAAGCAATGTTACTTTGACCGGGCTTGAAAACGGGTCTGAAGGCATTAAAACCATCTGGCCGGTCATAGAGTTCGAGTCCTTTAAAGAACATTTCAAGTGGTATGGTGGGCGTAATGAAAACAAGAATAACATCAAGGTTGAGATAGAGAATGTTCCTGGGTTCACGATTCTCTCCGAATTTCAACGAAATGAGACGAACGACGAGGTCACCTCACGTGTTTATCCGGTGAATGCGTATGGAAGCGATAAAGATGTGCATTATAAACCCGAAAAACCCGTTGGTGAGCTCTGGTATGTAATAGTTATCATCGTAATCCTACTAATAATTCAAATATATCGATGGAAGGAGAGAAAAAGCGAAAGGTTTTCCGGCCTACTTGCAATAATAATAATGTTAATCCTCGTCACGGCGTCAAATTACGGCCTATGGATATGGTTCACAGCTGATGAAGGAATTCCAAGAGAGAGCACTATATATAAAGATATCGAGGGTGATTTCACTGAAAGAACCCCGAATAATGATTTTATATTTTTTATCAGCGGAGTAATCTATGATTATCCGGCAAGTGAGGGTTATTACTATCCGGCAGGTGAGGTGAAATTTGAGATCCACGATACCGGGATGAACGATCTGAGCAACGGCCATTATTCCACAGTTGATGTATACGGCAAGCCTATCAACGACAAATATTTCGTTTCATTCAGGGACCGAGACCTTGATGGAGACCTGACAATAGGGGATATTTTCATCATAAAGAGCATAGATCACGTGAATGATGATGGTACCTTCTCTCCCGGCCTGGTGAAAGAAGGGGATATCTTTCGCATTCACTGCGGGTACATTACCGTAATGGAGGTTACAATACAAAACGTAACTATCAATGATTCATGAAGAAAGATGATATGTCATAACGACAAAAAGGGAAAAAATCGGCAGGGAGGCCAACTATAGATGGATAAATCCAAACTGAAGGTGATCGGAGCAAAATTGGATGTTTATGACGACGATATCGACAAGATGAGAAAGAGGTATCTCCTTGCAAAAATAATCGGACCTATAATGGGAGCTCTCATATCGGTTCTGTTCACATTGAGAGGGTATTACAACGGAATGGATGGATTGGTAAAAACAGTATATGCTACGTCCGGGGAAGTTCACTCGTACCCTTTTGCATGCACGGCCTTGGCTGGTATGGCCGGATTGCATATTACAACTGCAAAGGATTTTAAAAGAAAGAGATATTATTTCCTTGGGATCATTTTGATACTTACAATTGTATTATCGGCAATTGGCTACAATATCGACTATGATTATTCAAACCCAATAAAATATGATTATCAGGTCGGAGGAATCATGTACGGCGTATACTCAAGGAAAGGGAAAAGGTGAATGTCCACAAATATCTGGAATAGCGATATTTGATAGGACGCAGTTGTGGTCCGGGGGCCACGGCCTGTTTTCATTTTTCGGACAAATATTTAAATTAAAACAGAAACATAGGACAAACGATGAAAAAACGCGTAACGGTTGTAGTTCTCGGTCACGTGGATCACGGTAAGTCAACACTCGTGGGACGCTTTCTGTTCGAAAAAGGCGCAGTTCCCTCCAAAGAGATCGAGCGCTACGCCGTAATGGGGGCCAAGACGGGAAAGACCAGCTTCAAGTATGCCTGGGTCATGGACAGAAGCGACGAGGCACGAAGGCGAGGGCTCACACTTGACCTCAACTTCGCCGACGTGGAGACGCGAAAAAGAGAAATACATATCATCGATGCACCGGGTCACAAGAGCTTCTTGAAAAGCATGATAACGGGCACCACTGGTGCCGACGCCGCACTCCTGGTGGTGGATTCGCAGGAAGGCATAATGCCCCAGACCAGGGAACATGCTCAGCTCGCAAAGCTGATGGGTATCAATCACTGCGTTGTGGTCCTCAACAAGATTGACAAGGTCGGTTACGACCCAGAGGCGATAGGGGGGGCCGCATCCGAACTTATAGATATGCTAATAGACCTGGGGATCCCAAAGGTGGACGTCATCCCGGTTTCGGCATGGGAAGGACAGAACCTCACTTTGCGCGGGGACGCCATGTCCTGGTACACCGGCCGAACGCTCGAGGAGGTGTTGGACAACCTGGAACAGAAGGGAACACCTTCGGGGGGTCCGTTCCGGATACCGGTGATGCAGGTGATGAAAATAGGGGGTGTTGGGATCGTGGCACTGGGGCGGGTGGAGAGTGGGGAGATATCTAAAGGCGATGAAGTGGTCGTGGCCCCTGGAAACAAGATAGGAGTGGCAAAGTCCATAGAGGCCTACGGGAAGAAAATATCGAAGGCGGTGGCGGGTGAGACCGTAGGAATTGCACTTCGAAACATCGGTCGTTCGGATATTTGCAGGGGGGATGTACTGGGGCCCGTGGACGACCCTCCGCGCCCTGTTGAGGAGTTCACTGTCAAGATGGTCCTTTTCGGCGATGCGGGTGTGGTGAAGGTGGGTTGGTCTCCCTACATTCACTGCCATACCGCAGCAGTACCCGTGAAGATCGTGGGGATCGATATGAAGTACCGGCCCGACAGCGGCGAGGCCGAGGGAGAGGCTGACGCAGGATTCCTGGTAAAGGGAGACGCAGCGCTCGTTCGTTTCAGGCCGTTAAAGCCCCTGATCATAGAATCGGGTGAGAAGTTGCCGGGCATGGCACGTTTCGCCCTCAGGGCCGGCAAAACAACCCTGGGAGCCGGATCCTGTGTCTCCATCCGAGCAGCGGAGGGGCAGGGGGTAGCAACGAGCGGACCGAAAACAAAGGGTTTTTCCTACAAATACCAAAAGGTGGGAAAGGCCGCCCGCGACCAGAAGCGGCGAAAGAATAAAGAGAACCTCGACATCTGGGGCAGACCGATCAGGAAGTAGAAGAGGTTATACATAATGGATAAAGAAAAGTTAGTTGAGATCGGCGAGAAACTCGATGTCTCGGAAGAGGACATCACTACAGTAAATAGACAATACCGATTGGCGAAAATCATTTCACTAATTACTGGAACGATAACGGTTTTCCTATCCTATGCAATAGGAAGTTACCGAGGGAACGCAATGGGGGTGAAGGCTGCTAAAGAGATATCTAATAATTATAAGGAAAGCTACCCTTATGCGCAGCCCGGTCTATTCTTATTCGGTGCAGCCATTATAGGCTCAGAATATTACAGTGGGGCAATCGAATATGGCGTTTACTATAAAGAAAAATAAGTCAGCATCACCTCCCGATCAGAAACTCGGCTGTGCAGTGTGGGAAACTACCCTGGCGTGCAACATGAAATGCACCCACTGCGGCTCCAGCGCAGGCAAGGCCCGTCCCGACGAACTTGACACCGGCGAGTGTATCAAACTTGTCGAGGACCTTGCCCAGCTGGGCTGCGGGACTGTGGCTCTTATGGGCGGTGAGCCATTGGTACGCGAAGACTGGGTAACTATTGCCGGCTGCGTCAAGGATCTCAATATGGACCTTTCCATCGTGTCAAATGGACTTCTCATGGAGAAATACATGGATCGGATAAGTTCCCTGGAGCCCAAGGTGGTGGGAATAAGCCTCGATGGACTTGAGAAGACACACGATTCGATCAGGCGAAAAGGATCCTTCAAAACTGCCATGAATGCGATAAAACTTCTCAGAGATGCTGACATCCAGGTAACGGTAATAAGCACCGTTAGCACGAAAAACTTCAATGATCTCATAAAAATGAAGGACCTGATAATCAAAAAAGGCGTGAACTGGCAGATACAGGTGGCCATGCCAATGGGGAATTTCGACCGAGAACATCTCATAAGCGACGAGGATTACTACGCAGTGGCCATGTTCATAGCCTCCCAGCGGATAAAACACCCTTTCGAGGAACTACCTGTTATCGGCGCCCACTGTTTTGGGTATCATTCGAAACTGCTACCGGACTCGAATACTTGGAAAGGATGTACCGCGGGTATTAGTAGTTTAGGAATTACAAGCAACGGCGGCGTGGCGGGATGCCTGTCAATGGGCAATAACAGGTTTATCGAGGGTAACGTAAGAGAACGGTCTATTATAGATATCTGGAAAGATCCAAATTCTTTTCGGTAGAACCGGAAATTCAAAACGACCGAACAGGGAGACAATTGTTCAGGCTGCCGCTACGTTGAAAGCTGCAAGGGAGGCTGCAACTCCATGTCATATTGCCTGACCGGTGAAATGCACAACGACCCTTACTGTTTTAAAAGGATCGAAGAAGAGATTATTGGAGTAAAAAAGGGGATTTTCGAACGGATGAAAAACATTTTTAAATAATTAATTTTTCAAATACCGGATCACGAAACCCTTGTAATATCCAGGCCCAACTTGTCAAATTCCCCGTCGAAACTCATTATATTTTCAATGCCAATGTCCTCCATGAGCGCTATGGACGTACAATCGGTAAAGCTCAGAGTGAGATCATCATATTGCCTGAATATTTCCCACGCTCGTTTGAATATCCCTCCATCGACACATACTAATTCTATAAACCTGCTGGAAAGAATAGATTCACCTAAATCCACGGATATGTCTTTTCTTTTTGATCTGACCATAAGCAGGGTCGCAAGCTCATCAAAAATATAATCGGACACATAGATATTTCCGTATTTACCATGCATCGCCTCTTCCATGAGCCGCTGAGACCGGGCATGATGTTTGTCTCTTGAGAGTTTCACCGCCGCAAGAGGGCCCGTGTCAATGAGCACGGACATCAAGCATCACCGTATAGTTCCCGGTCAATGGTATTCGAAGACGTTTCCCGGCCCAGATCAATACTTTTATGTAATTCCTGCCAGAAGGGATCCTTTTCCACCGATTTCAAGTCTATTTTTTTCCGTTTTGCATATAGCCACAGCTGAATGGCATCATTGATTGCCTGGCCCATTTTTATTTTTTCCCGTACAGCTTCGGTCTTGAATTGCCGCAGGAGCCTGTCATCGACGTTTCTGAACGTTGCATTAGTCATCTTATCATTTAGTAATTATGTTTACAAGTCATACAAATAGCTTTTCCTTATTTTAGATTGATAAACAAATTTTCCTAATGAAATAATATAGAATAATTAAAAAAGGTGCGGAAGACCGGATTCGAACCGGCGAACCACTGAGGAACAGATCTTGAGTCTGTCGCCGTTGACCTCTTGGCTACTTCCGCTGTGAGTTTACGAAGTGCGGACACACCTGTTGGCGCCTGTAGGAACCGGAAGGTTCCGAAGGTGCAGCAATGCCGTAGGTATTGCGTAACGAAGTGAGCGTGTCACATTTTCAAGCCGGGCCAGTAGTACCCGGTTTTTCAAGTAAATAGAACTTTTATTATTTTAATTTAGTTT
>Ga0187827_10000292_pt1 | contig 79971 bp, 83 predicted proteins | sample ETNtaG_39_FD_167969 | JGI IMG/M metagenome (GOLD analysis project Ga0187827, IMG submission 167969) | Marine microbial and viral communities from oxygen minimum zone, Eastern Pacific Ocean - ETNP2014_SV_150_PacBio MetaG (Illumina Assembly) | ecosystem: Environmental > Aquatic > Marine > Hypoxic... | reverse complement strand
GATTTCGCCATATTGAAGGGCATGGACGATGACCCGCAGGCGGGTTACTCGCTGGTGCGCCCCAACCAGAGCTGCCCTGCGTGCAGCACAATCGCGGCCGCCATGCCGTGAACCACGGCGGCAGAAATCAGCGCAACAATCTGAAATCAGCGCCGCCAGAATCAGCCGTGCGCCGGCGTGATAGAATCGCCTCGTTGCCCCGCCCAGGCTCATCATGGACATCCTCACCGGCTTGAATCCCCAGCAGCGTCAGGCTGTCACCGCGCCTGCCGGCGCGACGTTGGTGCTGGCCGGGCCCGGCTCCGGCAAGACGCGCGTGCTCACGCAACGGATGGTCTATCTGATTTCCGAAGGCGTGCCGACATATCGCATTCTGGCCGTGACCTTCACGAACAGGGCTGCGCGTGAAATGCGCGTGCGCATCGAACGCCAAATGGAAGGAAATACGCGCGGCCTGAATGTGGGCACCTTCCACGCCACGTGCGCGCGCCTGCTGCGCGGCGAGGCCGAGCACCTTTCGCACTCGCACGATTTCGTCATCTACGATAGTGCCGACCAGCGCGCGCTCGTCAAACAGGCTATGGCGTATCATCGCATCGATACAATCCGTTTTCAACCAGTGCGCATTCATAGTACCATTTCGACTGCGAAAAACGAACTCATCGGGCCGACTGAATTCAGCCGCGATTCCTATTACCACGAAATCGTCGGGCGCGTTTACGAAAGTTATCAGCAGCAGCTGCGCGAAAACAACGCGCGCGATTTTGACGATTTGCTCAAAGACGCAGTCAGGCTGTTGCAGCATGACACGGAGATACGCGAGCGATACCAGCGTCGTTTTGAGTGCATCCTGGTGGACGAATTTCAGGACACCAATCTGGCGCAGTATACCCTGCTGCAGCTGCTGGCCGGTGAGCATCGGCAGCTCTTTGTGGTGGGCGATCCAGACCAGTCCATCTATCGCTGGCGCGGCGCCGACTACCGCAACGTGCGCCGTTTCCAGCAAGATTACCCCGACGCAACCATAGTGCTGCTGGAGCAGAATTACCGCTCCACGCAGACCATTCTCGACGCGGCCACGGCGGTCATAGATCAGAACCGAGGTCGTACCGCCAAGAAACTCTTCACTGAACTGAGCGGCGGAAGCGCGCTTAAGCTCCACGAGGCCTATGACGAAGAGGAAGAGGCCGGGTTTGTGGTGGACGCCATCGCCGGCCAGGTGCTTCGGGAGAAATGCCGCCCGGGCGACTGCGCCATAATGTACCGCACAAATGCACAATCGCGGGCGCTGGAGGAAGCTTTCATCCGCGCGGGGGTACCCTACCGGTTGGTGGGCGCGACGCGGTTTTATGGCCGTCGGGAGATTAAAGACCTGCTCGCCTTTCTGCGGCTGGCGCACAACCCACGTGATGGTATAAGTCTGGAGCGGGTGCTCAATATGCCGCCGCGCGGAATAGGTCGCAAAGGGGTCGAAGCTCTGCAGGCAGCCGCTGCCGGCGCGGCTGAAAGCGCGGCCACACTGCTGCTGGAGCTGGCGCGTGAAGGCACTGCGAGTGCGCATTACGAGATTATTGGCCCACGGCTGGCGCGGCCACTGGCAGCCTTTGGACAGCTGCTGGCTGGTTGGCGGCGGACAGCGCGCGAAGGGCAGCCGGTGGCGCAGCTGCTGCGCCTGATTCTGAAAGACACGGATTACCAGAGTTATATTCTGGATGGCAGCGAGTTAGGACGTGAGCGTTGGGAGAATGTGCAGGAATTGCGCAAGGTAACGCGGGATTTCGGTGATACTGAACTGACCGCTGTGCTGGAGCAAATCGCGCTAGTGGCCGACGTGGACAGTCTCGGCGCGGAGCAGGACGGGAGTGGCGCGCCCTCCCTGATGACCCTGCATTCCGCAAAAGGATTGGAGTTTCTGATGGTTTTCATCGTTGGGCTGAATGACGGCGTGCTGCCGCACCGCCGCTCGTTCGACGAGCCCGAGGAAATGGCCGAGGAACGACGCTTGTTTTACGTCGGGTTGACGCGCGCCAAAGAACAGGTCTACCTGACGCACACCTTCCGGCGGCGGAGCTTCGGAGATGATTCTCTTGGTCTCCCCTCACGCTTCCTCGATGACATTCCAGATGAACTGCTCAGTGGAGATGTCACCGGTGGCCGGAAGCGCAGCGACCCACGGGCGCAGCGGAACGTGGGCCCGTGGCAGCAGACGGTGACCGCCGCTCGCACCGCGGGCGCGCCCGCGCCTGCGGTGCTGCAATTCAGCAGCGGCCAGCGGGTGAGCCACTCCAGCTTCGGGCCCGGCATGGTGATTGAGAGCAAACCGGTCGGCGGCGATGAGATGGTGATTGTGGCATTCGATGGAGTCGGCGTCAAGCGACTGGTGGCCGGCAGCGCGAATCTTCAAGTCGAGGCGGACTGAGGCATGCGTGTCTTTCTAACCGGAGGCGCCGGCTACATCGGCGGGGCAACCGCCGATGCGCTGCTAGCGGCCGGTCACAAGGTGACGGTGTACGACAACCTTACACGCGGACACCGCGCAGCGATTCCACTAGGAACGGAGTTCGTGCGTGGCGATATCGGCGATCGCGCTGCGCTGCGGGCTGCGCTCTCTTCCGCGCCGTTCGATGTGGTCTTGCATTTTGCGGCTTTGATTGAAGCGGGCGAGTCGATGGACAAGCCCGAACTCTATTTCCGCAACAATGTGGCCTTCTCGCACAATGTGATTGAGGCCGCAATGCAGTCCGGTTGTCGCCGCTTTGTGCTCTCATCTACCGCGGCGGTGTACGCCAGCAGCGACCAGCCGCTGCGTGAAGAAAGTGTGCTCGGGCCTGCCAACACCTATGGCGAAACCAAGCTGATGATTGAGCGCATGTTGCACTGGTATCAGCAGGTGCACGGGTTGCGCTACGCCGCGTTGCGCTATTTCAATGCCTGTGGCGCGGTTCTGGGCCGTGGCGAGGCGCATCAACCGGAGACGCATTTGATACCGCGCGTGTTGCAGGTGGCATTGGGGCAGCGCGAGCGCATCCAGCTGTACGGAAGTGACTACCCCACGCCAGACGGCAGCTGCATCCGCGACTACATTCATATCGCTGATCTGACGCAGGCGCATCTGCTGGCGGCTGCCGCGCTCGAACAGCGCGAGACCGCGGTCTATAACCTTGGCGCCGGCGTCGGATATTCCAATCGCGAAATTATCGCCATAGCACGGGAGGTGACCGGCCATTCTATCCCAGTAGAAGCGGCGCCCCGCCGCGCCGGCGACGCGACGCGACTGGTGGCCAACGCGGAGAGAATCCGGCGCGAACTTGGCTGGGAAGCGCAGCATTCGACCCTGGAAAATATCCTCGCGACGGCGTGGGACTGGCATCGCAAACACCCTCACGGGTACGACGCCGTCTGAAAGCACCGGCTGCCGGCTGCCCGGCAAAACCCTCGCAGCGAAAATGAGTGCTGAAAAACCGAACTTGTCGTTCCAAGCGATGCTGTTCACTACCACGCTCGCGCGCCTGAATATCAATGTGGCGGTGCGCATGTTCTACCCGTTCTTGCCCACTTTCAGTCGCGGCCTGGGCGTGCCCATAGAGCATCTGATTCGACTGCTTTCTCTGCGCTCCGCGTTGGCGATGAGCGCGCCTTTCTTTGGACGCCTCTCCGATCGCTTCGGACGGCGAAACATCATGCTCGCGGCAATGGTTATCTTGGCGGCGGCGCTGGCGGCAATGGCGTTGTGGCCCGGACATCCCTTTTTTGTGGTTGTGCTGTTGCTCGGAATGGTGGCGCACTTCCTGTTTTTGCCAGCGCAGCAGGCATATTTATCGGAGTGGGTGCCTTACGCGCAGCGCGGGCGCATCATTGCGATTACAGAGCTGGCGTGGTCAGGTGCGCTGCTGCTGGGGGTACCGGCAATGGGTTGGCTGCTGGCGCGGGCAGCTACTCCCGAGGCCGGGCTGCCGCGGCCTTTCGCCGTCCTAGCGGTGGTGAGCATTGCCGTTGCCGGGCTACTCTGGCGCGCGCTGCCGCGCAAGGCAGTTGGCCATGTGCGTGGTTCAGCCGCCTTTTTTCACTGGAAACTGATTCTCACCAATCCGCGCGTGCTGGCCGGGCTGGCGTTGGGAGTGTTAATGGGCGGAGCAAATGAAAGCCTGAACGTGGTATTTGCTGTGTGGCTGGAAGGGTCATTTGGGCTGTCCTTGACCGCGCTTGGGCTGGCCACCGGCGTAATTGGTTTGGCTGAACTGCTGGGGGAAGGTGGGGTGATGGCGCTTTCTGACCGCCTGGGCAAACGGCGCACGATTGTACTGGGCGTAGGGCTGAGCACGCTGGCATACCTGGCACTCCCTGCGCTGGGGAGCACCCTTCCGGGCGCGCTTGCGGGTCTGTTTCTGGTGTATCTTACCTTTGAATTCGCCATCGTGGCGACACTGCCACTGATGACCGAATTGATGCCACTAGCCCGCGCCAGCGTGATGAGCGCCAACATCGCCGGGTTCTCGCTGGGACGGATGCTGGGCGCGCTGCTGGGTGGAGTACTGCTGCCGCTGGGAATCGGCGCGAGCGGCATTGCCGCGGCCGGGATCAATCTTGTTGCTCTGGCGGTGTTGCTGCTCTGGGTACGCGAGAATGACAGCTGAGATTGGCAAATGCTCGGGATTTCGGGTTTGGGTTGCAACCGGGAATGAGCCGTACAAGACTCGAACCCGTGACCATGGGCCTATTGCACTTCTTTCTGCTGAAGTGTACTTAGAAACACAGATGGATATTTTTCTGGTTGACCGCAAGGCTTAGCGTTTAACTCGAGGCACGATTGAGTATTATCGGAAAAAACTGGCCTATTTCATCCGATACTGCCACAGACAAGCTATCAGCGAAATCACGGAACTGACCCCCGATGACATCCGCGGACATCTGCTGTAGCTCCAGCAGCAAGGCCATAACAAGGGCGGGGTTCACGCCTTCTATCGCACCCTAAGAACGTTCCTGTACTGGTGGGAAGAGGAGTGCGAACCGGAAGGCTGGAAGAACCCCATCCGGAAGGTGAAGCCACCCCGTGTGGACAAGAGGCAGCTTGACCCTGCCAGTGACAGGGCGGTCTCAGCACTGCTTGGCGTTTACAGTGGGGGCTATCTGGGGGCGAGAGACAAAGCCGCCATTCTTTTCCTGTGTGACACAGGCTGCCGTGCCAGCGAGTTCACAGGTCTAAACCTCGCTGACTACCACGTCTCTTCCGGGGCTGTCGTCATCCGCAATGGTAAGGGTGGGAAGGGCCGCACTGTGTTCGTGGGAAAGAAGACGCGCCGAGCCCTGAGAAAATACCTTCGTCAACGGCCAGCAGACTCTGACCGCGCCCTGTGGGTAACGGTCGGGGGCGACAGGCTCACCTATTCAGGTTTGCGGCAAATAGTTCGCAGGCGTGCAAACAAGGCCGGTGTGACACCCCCTGCGCTACACAGCTTCAGACGCCTGTTCGCAGTGCAGTGCCTGCGGAACGGCATGGACCTGCGCAGGCTACAGGAACTGATGGGCCATGCTGACCTGCAGATGCTCATCCGCTACACCAAGCTGGTGACAGATGACTTACGGGCCGCACACCTACAAGCGTCGCCTGTGGACAATGTGGATTGGTAGGTATTCGGTAGCAGCCCATACTTGCTGACCCGCTGGGGACGGGTGTATAGTTTAGTTATGGATAATTTTACGGATGACTTTACGCGCGAAGAAATAGAGGCCTTGGAGAAGGAGGTCGAACGTGACCCCGACGATGCGGTGGCGTGGGCCGACTTGGGCTTTTCCTATGGCAACCTTGGCGACCACCAACAGGCCGCCGCTGCCCTGCATAAGGCCGTCGAGCTAAAGCCCAGCCTTGCCTCGGTGTGGGCCAACTTGGGCGGGTCCTATGCCTCGCTCGGCAACTTCCAAAAGGCCACTGACGCCCTGCATAAGGCTGTAGAGCTGGACCCCAGCCTTGTCCTAGCATGGGCCAACCTAGGCAGGGCCTATGGCGAACTTGGCGACTACCAGCAGGCCGTCGAAGCCTCACAGAAGGCCGTAGAGCTGGAGCCTGGCCTTGCCCCGGAGTGGGCAAATCTGGGCGGGTTCTATACCTTGCTCGCCAATTTCCAACAGGCCATCAAAGCCTATCAGAAGGCCGTAGAGCTGGAGCCCGATCTTACCCCGGCGTGGTCCAACTTAGGTAGGGCCTGTGCCGAACTTGGCGACTACCAGCAGGCCGTCGAAGCCTCACAGAAGGCCGTAGAGCTGGAGCCCGACCTTGCCCTGGCGTGGGCAAATCTGGGCTGGTCCTATACCTCGCTCGACAACTTCCAACAGGCCGCCGCTGCCCTGCAGAAGGCCGTAGAGCTGGAGCCTGGCCTTACCCCGGCGTGGGCCAACCTGGGCGGGTCCTATGCCTCGTTGGGCAACTTCCAACAGGCCGTCGAAGCCTATCAGAAGGCCGTAGAGCTGGAGCCCGGCCTTACCCCGGCGTGGGCCAACCTAGGCGGGTCCTATGCCTTGCTCGGCAACTTCCAGCAGGCCGTCGAAGCCTATCAGAAGGCCGTAGAGCTGGAGCCCGGCCTTACCCCGGCGTGGGCCAACCTGGGCAGGGCCTGTGCCGAACTTGGCGACTACCAGCAGGCCGCCGATGCCCTGCAGAAAGCCGTAGAGCTGGAGCCTGGCCTTGCCCCGGCGTGGGCCAACCTAGGCAGGGCCTATGGCGAACTAGGCAATCACGAGCGGGCTATCGAAGTTTACCGCAAAGTGCTGAGCCTTACTGACGACCCAGACCTTACAAGACTTGCTCAAGACGGTCTCAAGAGCTTGGGTTCGGGCGTATAGTTGAACCGGTGACCAATTGTGACTTTGAAGAACGAAACCGTTGGCTTCGAAGCTACAATCCGGGGAGCGGTACAGGGGGTGAACTTTCGACTTTATACTAGGTGCCAGGCAGTAAGACTCAAGGTCGCCGGTTGGGTTCGCAATCAACCGGATGGGTCAGTGCAGGTGTTGGCGCAGGGACGGACGTCTACCTTGCACGAGTTTATCGCCCTTCTGAGGAAAGGCCCTGACATGGCCAGCGTCACCGATGTAGACATCAATTGGATACCTACGGGGGAAATCCGTAGTGATTTCCGTGTACTCTGGTAACCTCATGAGTGTTGATGGATGACTGACCTGCTGTGAGCTGGTGCATAGTTGAGGTATCGCTGATTTCACGCGTGGAGAAGTAGACGCAACAACCCGCAAACTGAGAGGGGCCGACCTGCGTGGATTAGACCTGAGCAGGGATGAGCTGCTGGATGCCAAACTATACGAGGCCGACCTGCAAGGGGCCAACCTGAGCGGGGCCGATCTGACTGGAGCCAAACTGCACGGCGTCAAAGACTCCGCCGAAACAAAGGACCCCAAATGCTTCGACCCGGTGGCGGAGGGGCTGGTGTTGGTGGAATAATTAACAGCCTAGAGGAGTGGGAAAGCGGTCATGGGAACCAGGAAACCTGTAGGGAGTATTAAAGTGCTTCTACTTCCCATTGCGTGGATTATAAGCTTTTTTGGATTACAACTCCTGACCACATTGTTCATGAAAGGAATATTAACCGCGGCAGATTTAAGGGTGGGTGTAGATATTGCACAATCTACCCCTCCCATTGTATTAATAGTTATTCCGGGGCTAGGCTCGGCCCTCATCACTTGGTATGTCTGGCACAAGATCTCATAATTCATCATTAGACCCGCAAGATTAGGCACATGTAATCATCCTTGACATTAGGTGTAAGGAGACCGGCTACAACGGTGGCATCCGCGGGCTGCCGCACTACCATGAAGCAAGCCACGAGATGGATAATGACCACTGTGTCCCCACGGTATACGCCGAGGTGAATGCCACGTGCAGTCAGTGGCAAACGGTGTGCGGATTGAAGGCGCTAAAACATATGTGACGGCTGTGCCCTGCTATAATTGCATTAAATGATTACCAATTCAGGGATGAAATAAATTTCTTTCGGTGAGTTTTTGCCGTGATGAACGCATTCGTGAACACGCCGAAGAATTTGCGATTAAGCTCGTTCATTCGAACAGCTCGGAATAATGAAGATTAACTGTGTACAATGAATCTCAAGAAATCTTCATTCAGTCTAAAAAAGCTTTACGAAAAAGCATGCAACGATAAATCTTCTGATATTTACGAACATCTTCCTGTGTTATACCAATACGCCAAAAAGTGTAATCATGTAACAGAAATGGGCGCCAGGGGAGGTAACAGTACCGTTGCTTTTTTATTCTCAAACCCGCCCGAGTTTGTTTCTTACTGTTATCAATTTGTTTCTTACGATTATCAATATAAAACTCCGGAGTTGCATTTAGCAAATGACGTAAAAAACCTGATTTCTATTTTTGAAAATGCAAAAAAAGCGGGAGTGAATTGCTCGTATGTCGGAGCAGATGTTCTTCAAGTGGAGATAGAACCAACTGATATGCTGTTCATTGATACCTGGCATTGTTATGATCAATTACAAAGGGAATTGGAACTCCACGGAGACAAGGTGAATAAGTATATAGCTTTCCATGATACCTATGCTTATGGGAACCGCGGAGAAGGGTATCCTGACATGGATTTAAATCACCCGAATAAGGACAAATTAGACGGCAGCGGAGGCATCCGCCCCGCAATAGATGAGTTTCTTGAGGAAAATAATGAATGGATTATTGACTATGAAACTCAAGAAAATAACGGGCTGATTGTTATCGCCAAAGGCAGCGAGCAATTTATTGGGTCTTCACCACAGAGGCACTGAAACATAGAGATCACAATGGTACTTTTTTTGCCTCGGAATCAACCTGATTGTCGTGGAGCGACAACAGTGGCGCTGCTAATAATAAGAGGATACCGAGGCACTAGAGCGACAGGAACTAGACATGGGCCATAGGAAATGCCCTTTCTGCGCACCGTTAATCAAGGCGGAGGCAACAGTGTACAAACACTGCGGCAGAGACTTGCCCGAAGAAGCCCCGCTGGGTTCGGGTGTATAGTTCGGTTACTGTAGCTCTTTGCGCGTATGGAGGTAATAACATGACCATTGCTCAACTTCGGACCTATACAATCAACAAGGGTCAACTTGAAGACTGGCTTGATGTGTTTCACAGCGAAGTGGTTCCGAGGATGGAGAATGCAGGCATGAAGGTTGAGAGCACTTGGGTAAACCAAGATAGGTCCCAGTTTATCTGGATAAGGTCATTTGGAGACTCTTACAATGACGTAGAAACTAAGGAAGCAGTATTCTACTCCAGCGATTGGTGGAAGGCTAATGTGGATCGCGTGCGTAGCTATATTGCTCACCGGAACGTAGTTCAGATCGAGGCCGCCTAAATTACTTTGCTAAAACAAAGTGCGACCGCTAGATTAATCTAGCGGTCGCGTAGGAAATGGTGGCTTGTGCCGCCAAGCAGGGCCAGTCTCAGCCAATGGATTTATTACTTAACATTGCTGGCCTTAAGTCCACATTATTACACCGCCAACAATAACCCTGAGCAGAGGTTTCGTTAACCAGTTGTCATCCTTGATTCTATCTCGTCCAACAACGAATTTAGAGTGCTTTCTACTACAAAGATGGCTGCGGCCGCGGGCAAAAGATACAAGAATGTAGCTACCAAAATGGAGTGCTTAGCACACATGAAAATCGACGATGTAGTAGAAGATTGTGTGCAAGACCAAGAGGTTTCAGTAGCCACTGAACCAATGAATAGCAAGACGCACGGTGCATCCAGTTATATCCTGATGACCAACTACGTAGCCATACTGCTCACTGTGTGGCGGTTGAAAGTAACCTGGGATGCAAGACATCTATAACGCAAGCCGCCAATAAGATTGACGGCATGGTGGCGCTGGCTACGGCTAGTTTGGAGGCGGTGCGGCAGTTGCGCAATCCGTTTGAGATTCTGTGGGCGGTGTATAGCCATGCGCGTACTGGAGGCTGAGAAAGTGCTGACGCAGAGACTGCGGGAGGCGACAGTTTAGCAAGCGGTGAGTATCCGTTCTACGGATTTAGAGCTTTGCCTTACAGATCAGGCCCGCCAATTTCCCCTCGCGAGGGCAGCCGGATTGTCAAAGCGGAAAGAACTAAAGACCATTCCCTTCACCTTTTCCAGACCTAGGAGTTCTGCTTCCTGGCTGACTGACCGCTCACTCCACTGCCGGGTGACCATGAGATCAGCGGCTTTCCCATCAAGCGCGGGACCGTATGATGAAGCGATGTGCTCTGTCAGAGGCGGCAGGCTGTGACCGGTGAGATGGTTCTGGATGTATCCGGCTCCACGGTGCATGGGCCACAGCTGATGCCACATGGAGGGGCACTGAGATGAGTTCTGATTAATCACCAATTCGTCGACAATCCCATCGGCAACCCACTGACGCCACTGAAGGGTGGCGTTGCTTAGGGGTGGCCCGAGCACATCACCTCTCGGCACACCGACTGAAAGACGAACTCCACTCCCTTTCAGATCCCCGCGTAATTCTCTTAGAAAAAGAGTGAGATATTCGCCCAAGAGCTCACGCCACATCTTCAGATCGAAATCCTCTCTGTTGATGTTCACCCCGTACCGTTCAAGATACTCCTGGCGAACAGGCTCATTGAAGCCAAACTGATCGGCAAAATCGGCGGGGCGGGACTGGGATCGGAGACAAACGAAGAGGCCGTCGAAGTTACGTCCTGACAGCAACTTCGTAAAGTGCTTACGAAAGTGTTTCCGGACATCCGGGTAGGCGAGACAGAGAACGCCCCACTGCCGCTTCAAACCTTCCCGATCCACCACAGCGTATTCGGGATGCTCCCGGCTGAAGTTGCTCTGCCAGCTCACGTGCCGGCGATGCATCTCGTTGTGGTAACTCACTTCACGAACTTCTTCTGGTGGGAGTGGCCACCCCTCGTCAAAGAGTGAAACGTAGAGGTATGCCTTCAAGCCGGCTTCATGAGCGAGAGCGGGCACTACCTTTAGATCATCCCAATCAATATTTTCAGCACCTTTCTGTGTGGGATGCCGATAGCCTTTCGCGGCATAGAATTCACCTTCAAGGTGGGCACGGAGGTACCTCCAGTGTAGAGCTCCCGCCGACAGTTCATCCCGCCAGCGGGCCATTCGCCGAGCCACAGCCATCGGGGTGCCTAGCATACCGTCACCCTCACCAAAAGTCAGATGATCACCCCAGGACACGCTGATGACGTTGTCGTTTTGCATCACTCAATGGAACGACGGCAACGGCTCAACTGATAGGCGTAGCATCTGAAAAGAAATTCTATCGATTTGTCGACATCATGCCAAATAAATCAACCTCAAATCGGATCCTTATCATAAACCACTCTCCATCTGAAGCAATATTACCTTCCCTTCTCAGCTCTGATAGTGAGGAATAATGAGCTCTTTGATTTGAATTCCGGCACTCAGATAGTTCTCGTCAAAGCCCGCAACCAGTAGCGGCGGCTTGTCTCTCACGCGGTTGCGGTCGAGAGCTCGCGGGGCGAGTGAGCCGTCTGTGGTGTTGTGGGCCGTGTGACGAGCTTGTTTAGCCAAAATGTTCAAACGGCAATGCCTCGGCGGCTGGATCCGAAATAATTATTCTGGAGAGACTAATGGCTTCACCGTCTAGAGACAATTCAATCATAGTGCCACAACCACTAAAAGTAGTGCCAGCTAAAGAAAATCCGATCACGATACTGTCACTCGCAGATATCGTGAAGCCTTGCGCTTCAGATTCTCCGCCAGAAGCAAATAGGACAGTAGCCCCATCTACATTAAACTGAAAACCTGCAATATCTGACGAGGAGTTAAATAGAACTGAACCGTCATTTGTCATGTGGATACTGTGATTCGGCATACTACAGGCCTCACCATTCCAACCGCTTGGTTCGTCCCATTCCGCAGGAGTCGGGGTTGAATATGGTGTGGCAGTAGCTGATGGAATAGGTTTTTTGGTTCGGCCAAGGATCCGCGCATCTGTTGGGGCTGATGATGGTATGGCGGTGGGCAGTGGAATCAATTTGTTAGTAGAGCCCGGCGTTGGCGTAATTTTTTGGACCGATGATGATGTGGTAGTAGGTAATGTAAGCGGCTTGTTTATAGGTCCTAGGGTTGGCGCCTCTTTTGGGGCCGATGCTGTTACAGCTGTCGGTAATGAAAGCGGTTTAGCAGTAGGGCCCAGCGTTGGCGCATCTCTTGGGACTGGAGATAGCGTTGTATTAGATAATGGAAGTGGTTTGACTTTGGTTTCAGTTGGTACTGTGGGCTCAGTTGCCGTTTTTGCTATCTCTGCTGACGCCGTTTCTGCCATCTCTTCGGCTAAGGCTACATCTAGGGATAAACCTGCCGGAGATGGGCTGCAGGAGGACAGAAACACAGAAGCAAGCATTGCTACGAGGGCTGCGTGTTTCATGGCCATGTGGAAAAATGCCCTTAGTGACTGCGCCTAGGCCCTTAGTATACAACCCGCACCAATTGGCACAGCTTCGCGCGCCCTCTGCAAGAACTCCAAAACAAAAAAACCGCCAACAAGGTTGACGGCATAGTTGCGCTGGCTATGGCTAGTTTAGAAGCTGTACAGGAGCAAACCTAGCCGTTAAATGTCTTGGTGGTGTGGTCACGGACTGTGGAGTCTTCGACGAGCCACTACTCCGCCTCAAATCAAGCAGTGAGTTTAATGGAAAAACAGCTGTGTCAATTCCCGAGAATGTCTAAGATATTGCCCAACGCATTTGTTTCGGCTTTATAAATTTCAGTGTAATTGCACTGCACGCAAGAAACTGTAGCAAATTTTTTATTTTGGATGTTTAGGAATTTCGTGAAGCCACCGCCGGTAGCAGCAAAGTGGTCGGTTTCAAACTCCTTGTTTTGACATTTTGGACATTGCCAATCATTGTGTTGCATCTTGTCCCTCCCACTCCCAGTATACACTGGTCAGATGACGCTCATCGTAGGGGTGTGCGCATGGGCTGTTCAGCGTGACAGAACGACGATAGAACTCATACCCAATCCTAGACCCAGCAGTTTTGTCACGGTTACTGGCTCCCGATAGACAACAAAGCCACCGATGACAGCCACTGCTAGGCCTAGGCGAGCAATCGGGAAGATTACACTTCCCTCACCCCCCAATCTAAATGCAAGTATCATTGAGAAAACAGCTATTCCCGCGAGAATCCCCCCGAGAGCTGCGAGTCCGGTCATTCTTGTAGATAACTCGAACGAATGTCCTTGTACCAGATGTATGACGACGCCAAAAAGAGCAAAAGTGAGCCCTTCGACAATCATCCAGCTAGGGCCGTAGACCTGATTTGCACCAGCGATTTTCCAGAGAAAACTTCCGAACCCAAATCCGAAGAGACTAAGAATAGCGAGCATTATCGGTATGTTCATCATATCTCCAATCCTAAGCGCGAGTATGAGTAGTGAGTATAACAATAAAGCCACCAACAAGATTGGCGGCAGGGTTGCTCTGGCTATGGCTAATTTAGAGGCGGTTCGGGCGGGCAGTCAGCCGCTGGAAGTACTGGGGGCGTGGTGACGAATTACTTGTTCTCCTCTTTCTCCACCCCCAGCATGGGACCCTTGAGAACCGACATAACTTTTTCGTATTCCTCTTCAGAGAGCAAGCCCTTTTCCTTCGCTATCGTGAGTTTGACAAGCGCATCCTCAACTCTCCCCGGCCCTCGTCCCCAGAATGGGGGCCATCTAGAACCATGATGGGTTTTGTGCTTGCCTTTGAGGAATCTCCCTCCGCTGCAGTAGTGCTTAGTCCATTCCCGCTTCTCGCCGTCCGCGACACTCACCATAACATTTGAATGCGACGCAAAATTTGAATGCGACACAAAGTAACTCACCGCAAAAGCCACAGCTGCGGCCAGTACAGCCGCAATAATGTAAGGAACGAACTTTCTCATTACTACCCTCCCACTGCCAGTATACACTAACTTAGGGTTACAGGTACACTTTCCCAATAAAAAAGCAGGCTGCGCAAGTGTATCAACGCCCACGCGACCCTAACCCAAGCCCTGTGGAGGTATGCCATGTATTACCGAGTAACAACCTATTCATTCGACGCAAGCCGGAGGAAAAGGAATGACTGATCAGGAAATACGCACCGCTCAAGAAGACGTGGCGTCTTCTTTTCGTAGCGACCCCGACTCTGCCTTCAGCAGCATTGGGGTCGAAGCGTCCATCAGCGATGGACTGGCCTGCCGCGTGACTGAAGGAACAAACGTCGCGCAGGTTGACATGCCCGTTGGCTTCGGAGGGACTGCAACTGGTCCGTCACCGGGTTTTCATGCGCGGGCAGCGGTGGCCTCTTGTGTCGCCATCGGGATCAAGTCAGAAGCAGCAAGAGCTGGATTAGCCCTCGAACAAGTCAACGTGCGGGTTGAAATGGACTTCGACGATAGCGCAATCTTCGGTATGGGCAGCAATACGGCCGCGCCCTTGGAAACGCGCATAGCGATAGCTGTCAAGAGCGATTGCTCCGAATGACATACTTTTACAACACAAGAACAGGTCGTGCAAGTGCGTAAACGCCCGCACGACCATATCCTAAACCCTATGGATGTATGCCATGCACTACAGAGTAACAAACTTGTCCTTCGATGTAAGCCGGCGGGATGAATTCATCGCACATGCAGATACTTTACGGGATGAGATGAAGTCCATTAATGGCCTTGAGTCGGTTCACATATGTGAGGTTGGCGAGGGTGAATTGGTGGGTATGGCCCGTTATGACAGCGAGGAATCTGCTACGGCTGCGCAACCCCAAGTTCAATCGATCCTGGGTCAGCTGGCCGATTTCATGACTGGCCCTCCGGATTCTAGAGTAGGTAGTGTCATATGGGATATGTAAATCGCAAATAAACGGGCCGTGCAGGTGTTTGGGACATCCACACGGCCCTGACCCAAACGCTGACGACGCAGCGAAGGGCTGAGATATATTCTAACAGACCTGCTGCTCCAAGCGCAGGTCTGTTTTGTTGTCCTTCTATAGGGAGATGGTTATAGAAACCAAGGGCTTACCAAGTAACCGATTCCACACAATATCGCACGTGGAGGGCACGGTCGATACACAGGGTGTTTTTCACTCATCGGTGGGGATATACGCCAGAATAATCGTTGATTTCACAACGAATATGGGGAGTGAGCCGCACAGGACTCGAACCTGTAACCAAGGGCTTAAAAGGCCCCTGCTCTGCCAATTGAGCTAGCGGCCCGGGCAAGATGATTTTATCATTCCGAATCAAGGGGGTCAACAGAGGGGCGGTGCTCGTCCTGTGGGCTGGGGCTGTAGCGCTGTGCGTAAAGTAGTACCCCGATGGCTATCAGCAGCAACCCCGAAATCAACCCGATGGATTGCCACAAACCGAAATAGGGCAGCCCGCGCGGGATATTGTGGCTGCCGATGCCGAGTACGTCCGCCAGCCCGGAGACCGCGCAGACTACATAGCCCGTGGCCAAAAGCCGCAGCCCAATTTTCTCGCGCAGCCGGTGTGGCATCGCGCGATGGCGCGTGGCGTAAGCGTAGATGTACCCGCCGAGCGTCATCACCCCGATGCCGAACAGAATCACAATCAACTGCAGGATGCCGACACCGGGGTTCAAATTCAGGTTGACGATGACCGGGAACATACCTATCAGAAACATGGTGAACCCAAAAACCACCCCGGCCACGCCCGCGCGCGCGAGTTGGCTGAGCCCCTCAGGGGCGCTGCCGTGTTCGCTCATTCGGGCAGCCCCCGCTGCAATACTGCCAGCCAGTTTCCTGACAGCAGTTGCTTCACCTCCCCGGAGCCGTAACCAAGTTGGCCGAGCGCAGCGCCAATCATGTGTAGATCTGCCACGCTGTCCATTGGGGTGGGAATCGCCTCCGCGCCGAAGCCGCCGTCGAAATCCGAGCCGATGCCGACGTGCCTACTGCTTCCGGTGAGTTGGCAAATATAGTCCATTATCTCTGCCACGCGCTTCACGCTGACGGCCTGCTTGCCATCGGCCAGCCTCCAGCCCGTTTTCAGGAATCTATTATAGGGTATCACTCCAATCACGCCGTCTCGCGCCGCCAGTTTTCGGATTTGGTCATCGCTCAGCGCCCGCTCCGGCGTGCTTAAATCTGCGGCGCAGCGTGGGTTCGCATGCGATACGACGACAACGCCATCGTAGCGCTCGAGCGCCTGATCGAAACTGTGCTCCGACATGTGGCTAACATCAAGAATGATGCCACATGTGGCCATGTGTTCCAGTAGCGCTTCGCCGGTGCGGGTGAGCGCGCCTGGGTCGCCGGTGCCGCCGCAGTAGCGCGTGCGCGCCCAGGCCGGGCCGATAAGCCGCACGCCATCCCGCTGCCAGCGCTCAACCTCCTCTGGCGTGCGGATGGGATCCGCGCCCTCCATCAAAAGCACCAGCCCGATACGGCGCTGTGCCGGTGGCTGCGCCTCCCAGCTGCTAGTCACCGCATTCAGGTCGGCGCGATTGCGAATGACGCGAAATGCGGAATGTTCCTCTTCCATCCGGAGGTAATAATCCAGCTGCGCGTGCGCCAGCCGATGGGCCTCAGCGGCGTCGAGATAGCACAATTGGTCCCAGGCGCCCAGTCGGCGGCGCTGCGGGGAGACAAATAGAGTCGCGAAAATCACGCCCACGCGCCCGGCGAGCCATTCCGCGTGACCTAGGCATGCCGTGCCGTTTTGAGCGGGCGTTTCGCTTCTGGCTTCGGCTGCGCGAATATGGCGCACCGAGGTGGTGTAATCGCGGCCAAACGTGAGCGCGTTCCAGGCGATGTCCTCATGGGCGTCCACTACAAGCACGGCGGCAATCGTAGCGACAAGCGCCGGGGTTGTCAAACCGACCAGAGTGCTATAATCGCACGGTCATGTTGGTGCTGGCGGTGATGCTGGCGGCCTGCGCGCTCTTCGGGTTGCCGGGTGTGCTCATTCATCTTAACCTGCGCGCACGCGGTTTCGAGCTGATTCCGTCCCTAGGGCTAGGCGTGGCCGCGCTGGTGGTGATTTTCTCGGCGGCGGCCAGCGTGGCCGGTTATTCATTTTTCCCGCAGCTGGGGTTGACGTTGGCGCTGGATGCGGGCCTACTGCTGGCACTGCGCGCTGGCGGCTCCGCTCCCCCCGCCCGTTGGTGGCCACGGTTGCATCGTTGGCAGTGGCTGCTGCTGGCTCTCATCGCGGTGGTGTACCTTACACCCGCGTTTCTTATTCCGGTGCCGTTCGATACCGATGCGCAGGGCTTTGGCCTTCTCATCGCCACAGTGCGCGCGAGCGGCTCGATTAGCACGCTCACCCCGTTTTTCTCGCAGGTGGGCTGGTATTACTCCCCCGCTTATTTTCTTTTTGGCGCACAACTAACTGACATGACCGGCGCGGGCATCCACACAGTGATGCTCGGTTTTTCACACCTATTGAGCCTCGGCGTCATTGCCGGCATCGGCGCTCTGGGCCGGCGGTTGGGCGGTCGCGCCACCGGATGGTGGGCCACGGTGGTAGCGGCGGGCGGGGTGGCACTCTTCACCACCTTGATGGATTCGGCTTATACGAATCTGCTTGGCCTGTGGCTGACGACAACTTTCCTGTGGACACTTGGGAAAGTGTTAAAAAGCGGTGCGCGCAGAGATACACTGCTAGCCGGATTGTGCCTGTCTGCGGTGCTACTAGGCCACCCGGACAGCCTCCTGCACCTGCTACTGGCGTACATCCTTTTCTACGTGAGTGCTTTTTTCGTGCGCCCGCGGCTGAGCCTCCCGCAGTACCTACGGCTGACAGTGATAATACCCGTGCTCGGCGCGCTGTTCAGCCTCCCATGGCTGCTGCATACGTTTCCGCTGTTGGGGCAGATTGATGTGCATGAGCGCCAGTTCCCGCAGATGCAGCATCTTTTTTGGCTGTTTTCCATCAACGGCGGATGGGTGCCGTTGGCGGCTCTGTTCGGGCTGTGGTGGGCTGCGCGTCGACGGCACTGGTTGGACGTCTGGTCGCTCACCTGGCTGCTGCCGATTGTGGAAATCTCCAGTCTGGGAAACCTGGATGCGCTCTCCCGGCGCAGCGCGCTCGATCCACTCCAGATTATGTACCCACTCGGGGTTGCCTGGCACGCTACCATTGTCCCGCTCTCTTTGCTGGCGGCTTGCGGCCTGCGGCCGGTCGGCGAGTGGATGGACGCGCGTGTGCGCTGGCAGACATGGCTTACCGGTGGGCTTGCTCTGGGGCTGACCGGCTGCTTTTTCGGCGTGGCCTTTGCCCGACCGATTGTAGCGTGGAGCAAAGCGGTGGTTCCACCCATCACCGGTGCGGTGGCTTCGCCCGCGGATGTGGATGCCTATCGCTGGTTGCGCGCCAATTCGCCCCCGAGCGCAAAGGTGCTAAACTACCCCGGCCGCTATGAGGGTCAATGGGCGCCGGTGATTGCGGAGCGGGAGGCAGTTTATGTCCGCGACCAGCTTTTCTATATCGGCGCGGGCGCGCTACGGCAACGCCAGCAGACCATGGCTGCTGCGTTTCTCGATCCCGCTTCTGAGGGGGCTTATGCGTTGATGCACGAGTACGGGATAGACTATGTGGTGGTGCCGCAGTGGCTCAACCGGCCCGAGGTGCGCCCCACGCAGTTTCGCTGGCGCGAACCGGAGCGACTGCTGCAGCTCTCCCGCTTCGGTGATGCAGAGTATCTGGGGTTGGTGGCTGATTTCGACGGTGCGCAGATCTGGCAATTGAAGGATTCAAGTGTCAGGTCGGAGTAAACTTTCCGTGTAATCCCATGCGCATCCTGCACATCATCCCCTATTTCTACCCTGCTTGGGCGTACGGTGGCACCTGCCGCGCGGCCTGGGAATTGGCGCGCGCACTGGTGCGCAAGCAGCAGCAGGTGGTGGTCTACACCACCGATGCGCTGGACGCCCATTCGCGCGCGCTGCTGTCGTTTGAGGTGGTGGACGGTGTGGAAATCCATCGCGTGCGAAACCTGAGCAACCACCTCGCTTGGAAACGGGCCTTCTTCCCGCTCGGTTTTGGTCGCCGGCTACACGCGACCCTGCGTCGCGCGGATGTTGCCCATCTGCACGAGTTTCGTTCTTATCAGAACGCGGTCGCGCTGCCGCGGATGGAAAAGTTGAGCGTGCCTTTCGTGCTCACAGCGCAGGGCGGTCTGCCGCGCATCATGGGGCGAAACGCGCTCAAGATGCTGTACGATCAGTCCGTTGGAAAGCGCATTTTGCGCAACGCGGCGCGCTTGCATGCGCTCAACGAGATGGAACGGGAACAGTTTATTGAGCTGGACGTGGAGCCGGAGCGGGTTGCCATTTTGCCTAACGGTGTGGATCTAGAGCAATATCGGTCGCTTCCGCCAGTCGACGGTTTCCGTGCGCGCTTTGACATCCCGGATGGCGTGCCCATCGTGCTTTTTCTGGCGCGCGTGAACAAAATCAAGGGAGTTGATTTTCTGGTTTCGAGTTTCGAGCTGCTTCGCCGGGAATCGCCGCAGACGGTGCTGGTCATTGTTGGCCCGGACGATGGCTACCTGCCGGAAGTCAAGCGCCAGGTGCAGGGACTGGGAATCGGGGATCAGGTGCGCTTCACCGGCTATCTGGATGGGGACGACAAGCTGCAAGCCTATCAGGCAGCCAGCGTGTATGTGCTGCCCTCCGCCTATGAAATGTTCGCCATCACTCTGTTGGAGTCGCTCGCCTGCGGGACGCCCATTATCGCCACTGACCGTTGTGGGTTAGCTGATTTCGTGCGTCAGAACGATCTTGGCTCGATTGTGACCTACGGCGATGTCGGTGGCCTGAAAAACGAAATCACTCGAATCCTGGGTCGCCCTCAGGACGTGGAGCGCCGGGCTGGTTATGGACGCCAATATGTACTCGACCATTTCGGTTGGGATAGCATTGCGGAGAACTGGTTGAAGGTCTATAAAGCCTGCGCGGCGGGGCGCTGAAATATGTGTGGAATCTGCGGGCTGTTGCAGTTGCCGGGCGGGCAGCCGGTCTCTGGCGAGCTGCTCGAGCGCATGAGCGATTTGATTCGCCATCGTGGCCCAGACGATGCGGGCAGCTACATCTCACGCGATGGTCGGGTCGGCCTGGCAAACCGACGACTCGCCATCATCGACCTTTCGGCGGCCGGGCGGCAACCAATTGGCAATGAGGACGGCACAATTTGGATTGTCTACAATGGCGAAACGTACAATTTCGCCGAACTCCGTGCTGAGCTGCAGGCGTGCGGACACTGTTTCCGGTCGCACTCTGATACCGAAGTGATCGTCCATCTTTATGAGCAGTATGGCGTGGAATGCGTGCAGCGCATGCGCGGCATGTTCGCCCTAGCCATCTGGGACGAGCGGCAACGATGCCTGTTTCTGGCGCGCGACCGACTGGGCGTGAAGCCGCTCTATTATGCTTTCGCTCCGGACGCGTTTCTTTTTGCCTCGGAGATAAAATGCCTGTTGGCCCATCCGCGGCTGGCGCGGGCCATGGACGACGAGGCCTTCTATCACTTCCTCACATTCCTGACCGCGCCCGCGCCGCAAACTCTCTTCAAAGGCATCTTGAAATTGCCGCCGGGTCATCGCGCGGTGGTGAACGCGGAGGGCGAAATCAGGGTGGAGGAATACTGGGACGTGTTCACGTCTGCGCAGCCCGACGAGACTCTAGGCGCTGCCGAGCAGGCGGAGCGCGTTCAGGCTGGGCTGCGTGAGAGTGTCCGGTTGCGCATGCTCTCCGATGTGCCCTTTGGGGTGCTGCTCTCGGGCGGCATCGATTCGAGCATTAACGTGGCGTTGATGGCAGCGCATATGGATCGGTCGGTGCAGACCTATTCGATTGGATACAAGGGCGCTGCAGTGGATGAGTTCAACGAGCTGCATTATGCCCGCAAAGTGGCCGACCGCTTTGGCGCTGACCATCATGAGATTCTCATCGGTCGTGAGGATCTGACTAACTTCCTGCCCGACCTGATTTATCATCAAGATGAACCTATAGCCGACCCGGTTTGCGTGCCGGTGCATTATGTCTGCAAACTGGCGAAAGAAAACGGCACCACTGTGGTGCAAGTGGGAGAGGGCGCGGACGAGCTCTTCGGCGGATACCGGCACTGGCTGGCCGCGTTGCGCCTGCGGCGGGGCGCGTGGCCCGCTTTCGCGGCACTGCCCCGCTGGGCGCGGCGGCTAACGCTGGCAGCCGCGGCGCCGCTACTGGATGACTTGCGCGAGGAATACCTCCGCCGTGGAGCCGCGGGTGAGGAACTGTTCTGGGGCGGTGCTATAGCCTTCGGCGAGGGCAGCAAGCGCGCGTTGCTGACAGATTCTTTTCTGCGGGGCGTGCGCGGGTTGAGCTCTCACCAGCCCGTGCAGCAGCATCGGCGGCGCTTCGACGAGCGCTGCCCGCGGCCTGATTATCTCTCGTGGATGAGCTACTTAGACCTGCATATGCGGCTGCCGGAACTACTACTTATGCGCGTGGACAAGATGTCCATGGCCACATCGGTGGAGGCGCGTGTTCCGTTTCTGGACCATGAGTTTGTCGAGCTGGTGATGGGGATTCCGCAGCGGCAAAAAATACCCCACATGCGCCCGAAGCAGCTCCTCAAGCAGGCGGTGCGTGGGCTCCTACCCGCCGAAATAATCGACCGGCGAAAGCAAGGTTTTCGTGTGCCGGTGCGGCAGTGGCTCGCCGAGGCTCTCGGTCCGCTAGCCGAGCGTAAATTGCAGGCTTTCTGTGCGCGCACTGAATACCTGCGCTGGCCGGAAGTGGCGAAACTGGTGCATGCTCAGGATGAACTGGTGTGGTATTTGCTCAACTTCGTGCTCTGGCACGAATTGTGGATTGAGGGTGTGCCGGCCGAAGGCCTTGTCTCACCAGATGGTTCTCAGGCATAATGTTGCCGGACTCAGCGGGCATTCATAAAACTGAATCTGCACTCTAATCAGGATGTGAACGCTCATTAGAAAAAGCAGCAGCGCCAGCCCGGCGACTGCGGTGCGATGAAGGCGCGTAGGCAGTAGCTGCATCCATCCCAGAGTAAAGAGCATGCTGCCCGACAGCATGGCGGGCAACCCGTAACGAGTTCCTGCAAAGGTGAACATCAGTGTGCGGTGGGGGTAAATATCCGCGCGCAGAATCACCATCAGCCAGATCAGGCCCGTGCTGGCAAGCAGCAGCCACGCGGTGCGCAGTGCCTCCGCGCTGAAGCGTACTCTCGGGCGCCAGGGAAGCCGCAACAAAAACATTCCTCGCAGCAACCCGAATCCAGCCAGTAACGTCAGCCCGAGAAACGGCCACAGTTGCCAGCGACTTAACCCCGGTTGCGTGCCCCCGAATCCCGACCAGTACATGGTGAACAGCCAGCCCGGCAGCTCGCGCAGCCAGGCTCTGGAAGTGCGCTGCCATGAAAGAAGCGACCACAACGCCCGGTTGGTAGAAAGCCCGAAAATATGCGGGACGCCCACGCGCGGCCACATCGATTCCGCGGAAGCGTTGCGCATCAGGTTGGAGAATTCTCCGGCACGCCCCCAATCACCCCTCTGAGCGTGCGGGGAGGGGAACGACGGCGGTACATCAGTCGGGTATTTTCCGCTTGCCAGCACCAGGTTGTCGTATAGCGCTGGCTCGGCGGTCCCCTTTGGGGCGGGAAGGCTAACGGCGAGATAGATTGCCTGTAAAGGCACATCTGCAACCATCGCGCGGAACTGCCACTCGCCGTTGCCGGTAGTGCTGTCACTGAAACCTCCGGAATTTGTCGCAATAGTAGGGAACCCTATTTCGACACCGGATGGCACGCGCACCCAACCGCCTACTGTAATTGTCCTACCTCGCAGCGTTGCAACGGTTGCTTCGGGTAGGTATTGCACCAGGCCGGACGCAGCGTATTTTGAATCTACCAACAGCGCGTTCGCGCCGATTCGGGCTTCTTTCTGCTGTACTCTAGCGGGGGTGAAACGCACGATTTCTCCGGCGTCTCGCACGAACCAGTGTGCGGGCACGACCCAGCTAACTGGCAATAGTGTACTCGCCAGTGTGATGCCGGTGATGGCCGTGCCGGCCACGGTCCACCGCCGACCCGCTGGCGGAAGCCGAATCCACAGCCATAGCGTGGCAATAGGCAGCCCAATCCATGCGGTTGACTTGACGAACAGACACAGAAGCAGCGCTGTCAGTAGGGCCAGCGCCCGCCCCGGAGTCATTTTCCTCCCCTTTGTTTCAGCCAGAATCCAGAATAGCAATGTAACGGCAAACACTGCGCCGGAATCGCTGTTAACGCCGGTGATGACATCCCCGAGATGCTGGTTGAGCGCCATTAGGATAGCGACGCCAATAGGCAGCGCGGAGCGCCTCGGGAACAACCTGCGCGCTGTGCCGTAGGCGAACACGGTTGTAGCCAGCCCGAGCAACAGGGTGGCAATTCTGCCAAGGTTGATGGAGGCTCGATCCGACAGATTGTTTAATAGTGCCATCGGGAGGCCAGCCCAGATGTAGTAAGCGGAATTTGTCAACCTGCGGCGGTCGAACAACAAGTCGCAGGGAGCGCTCTCCAGGCTATCGGGGTCAATCTTCATTAGCTCCTGCTCGTTGAAAGCTATCCAGGCGGTGACATCTTCGCCCCAAGGAGGGTTATTACGCGGCTCACTGTCATCACGGTGAAGCGACCATGATAGCCCGACCGCATCACGAAGACAGGCGGCCGCCACCAGCTTCGCGTGGGCGAAGTGAATGATTTCGTCAACATTGAAACCGAGTGGTACAATCTGGACGCGCAACATTCCATGCGCGAACTGGGCAAGGAGCAGAAACGCGAGCGCTGGGTTCAGACGGGCTAAACGTCCTCGTGTGGCGGGCCGCATGTTTGCTGGCATGAAGGACAGTCTACCGAGCCGAGGGACGATTGTCAATCTCCGCCCTGCCGTACGCGGCCTCAGGCCCTGAAAGCCATTTATCTGTGGATATTGTCTATCTATGCCAGTATTTCGTGCCGGAACCGGCTGCGCCTTCCGCTCGCGTCGCTGAACTTTCCCGCGCGTGGGTGCAGGCCGGGCACAACGTCACCGTGCTGACCGGAATGCCGAATCATCCCACCGGCGTCGTTCCCGAAAAGTACCGCCGTCGTCTGTTGGCGCGCGAGCGGTTGCACGGTGTCACAGTGCTGCGTAACTGGCTGTACGCGACGCCGAATAAGGGCTTTGCCAAGAAAACACTAAGCCACCTTAGCTTTATGCTTAGCGCCGTACTGCTTGGTCTGCCGCGTCTGGGCCGCGCCGATGTGCTTATTGTCAGTTCGCCTACTTTTTTTTCGGTGTTTTCAGGGCTGCTCATTAGCCGGCTGCGGCGCATTCCTTTCGTCTTTGAGGTGCGCGACCTGTGGCCAGCCGTCTTCGTAGATTTAGATGTGCTCACTAACCCGCTCTTGATAAAGTTTCTGGAATACTGGGAGATGTTTCTCTATCGACAAGCCGCGCAGGTGGTCACGGTGACTGAATCTTTTCGGCACGTGCTGATTGAGCGCGGGTTGCCGGGCCGCAAAGTGGTCACTATGTCCAACGGCGCAAATGTGGATTTCTTTCAGCCGGGCGAAAGAGATAATGCGGTACGCAGTGAACACGGTCTCACCGACTGCTTTGTAGTCAGCTATTTTGGAGCGCACGGGATTTCTCATGGCGTCGAGATAGTGCTGCGCGCCGCTGACATTCTTCGCGCCCGGAATGACATCGTCTTCCTGCTGGCCGGGGAGGGCGCGATGAAAAAGCGGCTGCTGGCGTTGAAAGAGAGAATGGCACTTGAAAACGTGCTTATGCTGCCGGCTCAACCTATGGAGCGCATGCCGGATTTCTATCGTGCCAGCGATGTGTGCATGGTGCCTTTACGTAATGTACCCCTTTTTGAGACTTTCGTGCCCTCCAAGATGTTCGAGGTTATGGCGTGTGGCGTGCCCATTATCGGCGCGCTTCGCGGCGAGGCGCGCGAGATTCTGAAGCGCTCTGGCGCGGCGCGGCTGGTCGCGCCAGAGAATGCGCAGGAGCTTGCTCAGGCCATTGAGTGGATGCAAGCGAACCCGCGAGAGCGATCGCAGATGGGCGCGGCTGGACGGAATTTCGTTTGCGAGCATTTTGACCGTGGCACGCTGGCAGGCCAATACGCGGAGCTGTTGGCGCGGATAGCCAAATGATTACCGTTCTGGTGACTGGCGCGACCGGTTTTCTGGGCCAACATGTGGTACGCCGGTTGCTTGGGAGAGGCAGCGACATCCTCGCATTTGTGCGCCCCGGCAGCCGGACCGGATGGCTGCGGCAGCACGCTGTCGGGCTGCGCGCTGGCGACCTCGCGGAGCGCGCGGTGCTCCAGCGCGCCCTACGGGGTGTAGATGTGCTTCTCCACATCGCATCTCTCGGGTTCGGGCATGCCGCCAATATCGTGGCGGCGGCAGAGGCGGCGGGTGTGGGCCGTGCTGTGTTCGTTAGCAGCACTTCGGTCTTCACGCAGGTGCCGACAGCCAGCAAGCCGGTGCGAATGCAGGCCGAGCGGTTAATTGCCGAAAGTGGATTGAACTATACCATTCTACGGCCAACCATGATTTACGGCGCACCTCGCGACCGGAACATCTGGAGGCTGATTAATTATCTACGCCGTTGGCCGATCATTCCGGTCGTCGGCCGAGGGGATGCGCTGCAGCAGCCTGTTTTTGTTGAGGATGTCGCTACGGCTGTAGTGCGGGCCGCGGGCGCTGACCACGCGATTGGGAAGGCGTATAATCTGGCCGGCGCTGCGCCGCTTTCATTTGTGCAGATGATAGATGTCACCTGCGCGAGACTGGGTCGGAATGTGACTAAAATCCATCTTCCGCCGCGGATGGCGTGGACGGGGGCAGCTGTGTTCTCGCGTCTCGGGCTCCGCATTACTCCCGAACAGGTTGCTCGCATCGAGGAGAATAAGGTTTTCGACATTGGTGCTGCCACCGCGGATTTGCGCTATGAACCACTCAATTTCGACCATGGCGTTGCGCGTGAGTTACAATGGCTCGACAAGTTGTAGTTATAATTGTGAATTCATGTCATCCCTCCGGGTAACACTCGCGCGATTCATGCGCCGCTCCGGTTGGTATCTTCTAGGTGACGCTGTCATTGTGGTGGTGGCCTATCGAGTAGCGCTGACAGGTCGCTTCGCAGGTGCTTCGCCGACCGCGCATTATCTGCAGGCATGGAACACATTCATCCCCATGATTGTGCTGCTGCATCTCGTCGCTAATCACTGGGCCGGAATGTATAGTCGCCTGTGGCGATTTGCCAGCGCCCCCGATGCGCTAATTGTGGTGCAAGCCTGGTTAGGCGCAACAATCCCGCTGATGTTGTTGGATATGCTGCCGGCTGCCCGGCTGGAACCCACAATCCGGCCGCTGCCCTTGAGCGCGCTGGCTTTAGGCGGTTTCCTTTCGGTGGCTGGGTTCACTGCGATGCGTTATCGCACCCGTCTGCTCGTGAGTCTGCTCTTTCGCTTGCGGCGTGCTCGGGAGCAAGGCGCGACGGGCAGGGGGCCAATCAGGGCGCTGATTGTGGGTGCCGGTGAGACCGGGCAGTCGCTTTCTTGGCAACTTCAGAATCGGAGTGGTGGCCGCGGCTATCAGGTGCTTGGCTTCATCGATGACGACGCGGACAAGCACGGATTTAATGTGCACGGAATCCCGATTATCGGCGGGCGGGAACAGCTTCTAGAGTTGGTCGTCCTCCATAGTGTTGAGTTGATTGTTCTGGCCATCCATGCCATTTCCGGTCAGCAGTTCCGTGAGATTCTGGGAATATGCCAGAGCACTCCAGCACGCATACAGATTGTGCCGGATGTGTTCGAATCGCTTGCTGAGAGCCCCCATGTGCCGCTGGTGCGCGATGTGACCGTGCATGACCTTCTCGGGCGCGCGCCCACCGAGATTGATATCGAAGCCTGCCGAGGCATGCTCCACGGATGCACTGTGCTGGTGACCGGTGGCGCTGGTTCGATCGGCGCGGAGCTATGTCGGCAGGTGCTGGCGTTTGACCCCGAACGAGTCTTGGCGGTTGATCTGAATGAAACCGGACTGTATGAATTGCAGGCCGAAACGCGTATGCGTGCCGGATCAGAGAATCTGGAAGTGCGCGTAGCCGATGTGACCGATGCGGAGGAGATGAGCGCTCTCATGGAACGCTATCGGCCGGCGGTGGTGTTCCACGCGGCGGCTTACAAGCACGTTCCGCTAATGGAATCGCATCCGCGCACTGTGCTGCGCACGAATGTAATTGGCACTCTAAACGTCGGTCGGGCGGCGCAGGCCGCGGGCGCTGACCGGTTCGTGCTCATTTCCACGGACAAAGCCGTGCAACCGGTCAGCATCTATGGCGTGACCAAACTGCTGGCGGAACACGTGACCGCCCGGCTGGCAGGCGAAAGCGCCGCCACCCTCTTTGCTAGCGTACGTTTTGGCAATGTGCTTGGCAGCCGTGGCAGTGTTGTCCCCCTTTTCGAGCGACAGATTGCTGCTGGCGGCCCGGTCACGGTCACTCATCGGGATATTACTCGTTTTTACATGACCATTCCGGAGGCAGTGCGGTTAGTCATTCAGGCAGCGGTATTCACGCGCGGCGGCGACCTCTTTATGTTGGAAATGGGCGAGCGCATTCGCATTGTCGAACTGGCCGAGCGGATGATTCGGTTGCGCGGGCTGCGTCCTGGCGTGGACATTCCGATTGAGTTCACCGGCTTGCGACTGGGAGAAAAACTCCATGAGGAACTTATCGAAGCGGAAGAACGCCGTGAGGCGACCGCACACGCGCAGATCTACCGCGTGCTGGCAGGCAGCCGGGGATCCAATGGGAGTGACCTGCGGCTACTTGAGGGGTGGATTCAGAGCACACTTTCGCTCCCCGAAAACGAGTTGCATGCCCTGCTGCGTAGTTATGGCCGCACGGGCCTTGGCCGTCTGGTGATGACGCCGGTGGAGGGTCAGGAGGCATGATTGTAGTTCGTACGCCGCTGCGCGTCAGTTTCCTTGGCGGCGGCACAGATTTCCCGGAACACTACCGAGAACACGGCGGCGCGGTCATCTCCACGGCGATAGATAAATACATTTACGTGATCGTCAAACAGCGCTTTGACGACATGGTCTATGTGAACTACTCGAAAAAAGAAATTGTGGAGAACGCGGATGAATTGCAGCACGAACTGGTGCGCGAGGCCATGCGCGTCACCGGCGTCAAGCGGGGCGTGGAAATTACCACGCTGGCAGATGTACCCTCCAGTGGCACCGGGTTGGGGTCCTCCAGCAGCGTGACGGTGGGTCTGCTGCAAGCGTTGCACTCCTATCGGGGGCAACTCGTTACCGCCAAGACGCTTGCGCGACAAGCATGTGAGATCGAGATCGAGCGCTGTGGCAAGCCAATCGGAGTGCAGGACCAGTACATAGCCGCTTATGGCGGGCTGCGTGAATTAATCTTCTGTGAGGATGATGATGTGCAAGTGGCTGCTCTCGGTCTCGATGACGAACTGTTGCGCCGCTTGAACCGTAACATGATGCTGTTTTACACGCATCTCACCCGTCCTTCCGGAAGTGTGCTTAGCGAGCAGCGCGAGAATATCGGCGAGCGCCGAGCGAGTCTCTTCGGTTTGCGCGATCTCGCGACGCAAGCCCGCGACTGCCTTAGGAGCGGTGACCTGACCACATTTGGCGAGCTACTGCACCAGGGCTGGGAACTGAAAAAAGGCCTTGCCAGCGGGGTGAGCAACCGTGCGCTTGATGAATACTATGGCGTGGCTCAGGATGCCGGCGCCCTTGGTGGAAAAATATCGGGCGCGGGCGGCGGCGGTTTCCTGCTCCTCTACTGTCCACTAGCAGCCCAGGATGACGTGCGCCAGGCGCTTTCCACATTGCGCGAGCTCCCCTTTACGTTTGAGCGTGACGGCAGCCGGGTCGTATTCAATCTGGGCCGCTAACACACCACGACCTGCCTACGGGTGTGCTACGCTGCCGGCAGGACGCTTGACGAATATAAATCCCTTCGCTAGAATTCAAAAACTGAATGCTGTCGGAACAGCGTCTTTATGAGGGATTACGAATATCGTCTTCTTGGCGCCATCGCAGATAACCCGACTGTCACTCAGGCGGGCCTTGCGGCCCAGCTTGGTGTAGCCGTGGGTAGCGTGAACTGGTACATCAAGCGCATGGTGGCGAAGGGCTATGTGAAGGCCACGCGCATGCAGCGCACTCGCTTGAAATACCACCTGACGCCGGACGGTGTGGCGCTGCTGGCTCGGCGTACGAGCGAGTATATGGAACGGGCATTGGGTGTGTATCGGAAACTGCGCCGGGCCGCCAGAAAGACGGCGACGGACATCCAGCGGCGGGGAATTGAGCGCGTGCTTCTGCAGGGGGATGGGGATGCCGCCGACATTCTCAGACTTACTTTGCTGGAGCATGGGGTGGCCTCGACGAGCGCTTCGGCCGATTGGGCGGTTAGCTGCAGCGGCAGCGATTATCGCCTCGAGCCCTGCGTAGGACCCATGGGAACGGACGCGCCTGTGGAGAGGGAGGTAACCTGAGAAAGATGTTGGAGAGATGCCTGCCCGCCAGCGGTCGAAAGTGGTACGTGCTGCGCACCAAACCGCAGAAGGAGCGGTTGGTTGCCTCGCAGCTGCGCCAGCGTGATTTGGATGTCTACTTCCCGACATATCGGCGGCCGGAAAATGGCAGACGCTCCACGCGCGAAAGTGCGTTCTTTCCGGGTTATGTGTTTGTACATGTTAATCTTAATCAGATTGGCAGCAGTGCCCTGAGCTGGATTCCCGGCCTGCACGGACTGGTGAAATTTGGCCCGCGACCTGCTGTAATTGCCGAACATCTGATGGCAAATTTAAGAGCGCGGCTCGTGGTGGTTCAACGGGCTGGGGGGAGAGCGTTTGCGAGCATGGAGAAGGGCGACGTGGTGCGCGTGACGCGCGGGCCGTTCAGCGGATACGACGCCCTCTTCGATGCGCGCTTGCAGGGCCACAAACGTGTGCGCGTGCTGTTGGCGCTTTTACGCGGTGGCGCCGTCGGGAGTGGGCGCTGTCTCCCGCTGGAGCTTGATGCGCGCGACATTGAAAAACGACACAGACGGCGGCGGGGCCGCCGTCGCCACTGATCCCTGGATGGCTGCCCGACCGGGCGGCCACAGACTCCCCCGCACTTGCGCGGGGCGCGGGTCGGGCTCAGGCGGTCGTGCTAAATACAGCGAATTATTTACGGTGCGGTATGACGTGCCGGATGGGCGGAGCATGGCTGACATCTACATGCTTTCCCAAGGGATGTCGATATGACGAATGGTTTTTGGAACGACAAACGTGTGTGTGTGACTGGCGGGGCCGGCTTTCTCGGATCAACCATCGTTGAGAAACTGCGCCAACGCGGGTGCGCGTACGTTGCTATACCGCGCAGCCGTGAATTCGACCTGCGCACCTTGGACGCAGTGCAGCGACTGTACGAAGAGATGCGGCCTGACATGGTGATTCATCTAGCGGCGATTGTGGGCGGAATAGGCGCAAACAGTACGCGGCCAGCCGAGTTCTTTTATGATAACCTCTTGATGGGCACACAGTTGATGCATGAAGCCTGGCGCGGTGGAGTAGACAAGTTTGTAGGCATTGGCACGGCGTGTGCATACCCGAAATTCACTCCGGTGCCGTTCCACGAGGACGAGCTCTGGAACGGCTACCCGGAGGAGACCAACGCACCCTACGGCCTTGCAAAAAAGATGCTGTTGGTTCAGAGCCAGGCCTACCGACAGCAATACGGTTTTAACTCGATCTACCTGCTGCCAGTGAATATGTATGGACCCGGTGACAGTTTCGATCCGCAAAGGTCTCACGTGATTCCCGCGCTGATAAAGAAGTGTACTGATGCTAGGCGCAGCGGCGCGGAAGAGGTCACGGTGTGGGGAGACGGTTCGCCAACGCGGGAGTTTCTCTACGTCAAAGATGCAGCGGAGGGGATTTTGTTGGCGGCTGAACATCACGACAGCAGCGAACCGGTGAACATCGGCTCCGGCTTTGAGACACCTATCAGAGAACTTGCTGAGATGATCGCGCGACTGACTGGATTTGAGGGCAACCTAGTCTGGGATTCGACGAAGCCAAACGGGCAGCCGCGCCGGCGGCTGGACACCAGCCGCGCGATAGAGTGCTTCGGATTTCGGGCGCACACCGGGTTCGAGGAAGGGCTGCGTCGTACCGTGGAGTGGTATCTTGCCCGTGAAGAAAAGGTGACTGTGTGAGTCCGGCGGTGGAATCATGGACTGCCAGAAGCTCGCGCGTATCCACCGTTATCGAGCCATCAGAAAGGCAAGGGTGGGTGAATATTCGATAGGTCTGGGCTTATTGTGACTTATTTGTTTTCCTAGACTGACGCGACATCAAAACGCGGTACGACCAGAGTGGGCCGGGAATAATGCGGGCTTTTGGCTACACGTTCGTGCTCGACAGCGCGGGCATTCTGAGGCTATTTTAATACCAAAGGGCTTTTCTCATGCATGATGACTTACGGGCGCATTTAATTACAACCATGAACGGGGACCCCATAGAAGATGCTAACTACTATGGATATAAAAAATATGGGGAGGACTGTGTTTATTTCGTAGAAACGGGTTCTCATTATGGGAATGGTATAGCCAAGGCATTGATTGCGGGTTTTCAAAAGGTATTTAGTTGTGAATTGAACAGGGAGCGCTATACCCATTGCGTCGAAAGATTTAATAACTGTCCTGTGGAACTGCATGAAGGCTTTTCCACTGAGGCATTAAAAAAGATTGTTCCCAGATTAAATAAAAAAACCCTATTTTGGCTAGATGCTCATGCAGAGGGAGGGGGGATTCCCACACTGGAAGAACTTGATATCATTTCGGAGCACTCCACCACCCACACAATTATGATAGACGACATCCCCATCTACTTTGGGAACGGAGAATCCGTAAGAAACAAACTCTTGGAAGTTAATCCGTCTTACATCATTGAGCGGTGGGAAACTAGATGGGAGCCTCCTTTTACTCAAGCCACCTTTAAAGGCCGCGTAGATCCCCATGGCTATACAATGGTAGCCTTTTTGCCCAATGTCCAGGGCTGAAGCATTTGTAAACATGAGGGAGACACGAAAGATGGGTTTGCTAGGGACGAACTTCACAGGCTACATTGTGGTCATTGGCTGAGACCAGTTCGCGCAATCGGTTGTGGACGAGCTAATCGGTGCAGAGAAAAAAGCCACAGTTGTGACCGAAGACAGAAACCATGTGGACCCGATCAATGAGCGTTACGCCGAGGCGGATGTGTTTGTGTTGGTCACTGATTACTCAAATTACGCCACGCTGGAAAAAGCGAACATAGCCCAAGCGGTGACCGTGTTCCTCAACTTCGAGAAGAACCCAGCATAACTCAAGCGACAGCAGAAGGCTTAGAGCCCTCAACTACAGGTGTTGTTAGAGCGGATTGCACCCTAGAAAAAAACCAATGAAACAAAGACTTAAAATAGCGTTTAGTGACATGTGGGGGTTTGTAGACCATACCCCGAGGGGCACGTTATCATACGAGTTTAATCCTGACGATAATTATTTTACAGATTTGTTTAAAATGCATTTCGACGTTACGATAGACCACCGCAACCCTGATCTTTTAATTTATTCTTGCTTCGGCGCGCGGTACAAGCATTACCACTGTAAAAAAATATTTTTCTCAGGGGAAAATCTGAGCTTCAGTAAAGGACACATCCCCCATTACGACGACGCAGACGTCACCTTATCTCATTATTCCGAAGACCATAAAGAAGTTTTTGTACCTCTTTGGGTTATTTTTGTCAATTGGTTTAAGAAAACCCAACCTCGCCCCTTACCCAGCAACCCTACTTACTGCGTGGACTTAGATTTAATACAAAATAATAGAGAGCGCTTCTTGAATGCAAGAAAGTTTTGCTGCTTTCTCAACAATAATGAAATCTCTGACAGAATAAAGCTTTTTCAGGCGCTCGACCCCAGAGAGAAGGTGGACAGTTACGGGAAACTGCTGAATAATGTAGGCGGTGTCCTAAGAGGCACCCAACAAGATAAAGTAAATTTACTAGAGAATTACAAGTTCGTAATTTCATTTGAGAACTCTTACCACTATGGATATAACACGGAAAAAATTATAGAACCCTTCGAGGTCGGGTGCATCCCTCTATACAAAGGGGGAGAGAGGGTGAAAGAATATTTCAATACAGAATCCTTCCTTTATATGAACGACTTCGCGTCTTTGGAAGACTATGTAGACAGAATTTTCGACATAAATGATAACCCCGAACTATACGAGCAGATAGTTCTCTCTGACCCATTAAGAATGGACAAAATAGAGCAAGACTTGGCTCCCCAAGCCATTCTCAACAAAACTTTAGAAAAACTAAACCTATGAAGAAGGGACTCATTAATCAGTACGGAGGACTAGGAGATATAATCTTTTGCTATAAGATAGCTCACTCACTTGTTGATAGAGATCTCGTAGATGTCGTAGTTTGGCCCGTCCCCCCTCGGTATCTTTGCCTGAACTATTATTTCGCAAATGAAAACATAATATTTTGTGGAGACGATAACTCCAGACCCCAAGTGGTAGACGGCATGGGCATCGCTGCCCAACGTGAGATGTTTTCCAGACAAGAAGTAATAGAAACGGAAGATTACCTGTATTTACCCCTCACTCACCATACCCACAACGGAGACAATCAGTTTGACATGTGTGAAAAATATAGCTTCCTAGGGTTAGATTACAACCATAGGCAGAGTTGCATAAACCTTAGAAGAAACACAAACAGGGAAGAAAAACTTATTGCATTCCTGGGAATAGAGCCATCTGAGAACCTCACCTTAGTGAATCTCAACCTAGGCACTCCTCCTGACTATTGCAGTAGGCATCCCGACATAGAAATCGAGGCTAATAACCTTCTCTACATAGAATATTTAGACTTTGATTTCGTATTTGATTGGATACCATACATCTTAAAATGTAAAAGATTTTACACGGTAGAAACGTCCTTCAGTCACCTAGCCGATCTCCTAGTTAAAGAGAGCGTAACGATTCTTCCACGTTACGATCCCTCCACAGGAAATCATTCGAAATCATTAGACTACTGTAAAAAATATTATAATAAAAAATGGAATTTTATAGAAACCTAAAGATACCAGTGTCTGTTGGTGAACTTTTTGATAAGATCTCTATACTTGAAATAAAAAAATCAAAGATAAAAGATCAAAAGAAGCTTTCCAACATCAATCGGGAACTTGAGCACCTTGGTCGCCACGTGCACGATGGAGCAAGGGATGATAGTTTGTTCTCTGAGCTCGTGGTTGTAAACCTTACCCTCTGGAGAGCAGAAGACGAAATAAGAGACAAAGAGTCAAGAGGGGTTTTCGACAAGAATTTCGTGAACCTTGCTAGATCTGTTTACCACTTAAACGACAAGCGATCCGAAATTAAGAGAAAAATTGACGCTAAATTTGGCTCTTACCTGACGGAAGAGAAAGAATATAGCAGATATAAACCTTCGTCTAAATAATAAATAAAGGACTTAAATTGTGAGAAATAATAAATATAGCACAGAGGGATTTGACTTCAGAAATATGGTCGAAAAATACCTAGAAACCACAGGCTTTGAAAACCTTCATGTACTAGGGAAATTCGAAAGAAAACCAACTTCAGCCATTTAGTGCTTTCGGGGGGAACCTTTTCGTGGTGGGTAGGAAAATTGAGTCAATCAGCCTAAATAGTTTATCCAGTACTCCCGAAAATGATGATTTACCATAAAAAATTGTTGTTTCTGAGTGGCTATCGGTAAAAGGCTAATGTTACAACTTTCTTCAGTTACCCTACTCACCGTTCATGACAAAGACCCCAATTTAGGAGTGAAGCTCTTAAAGATTTGTCAACGAGGAACAAGGTTTGGGCAAGTGAAACTTTTTTCTGCTGTTAAACCTAATGAAAAATTGGGGAATGTAGAATTCGTCGAAATTCCTCCTTTCGGTACTTATAACCCTCGCGACCAGGAGGTGGGCCAGAATAAATATAGTGAGTTTATGGTGAACAAGCTGCATGCCTTTATCAGTACTCCTTTCATCTTAACGGTTCAGGCGGACGGATTCATAATCCGCCCGAATTTATGGACGTCAGAGTTTTTTCAATATGACTACATTGGTGCCGCATGGCCGCTCAATCATATATCTCCGTGGTTAAACCCCCCTCACATCAAGGATCACCCTAATCGTGTAGGAAATGGAGGATTTTCTCTGCGGAGCAAAAAAATACTAAAGGTTGCCGCTGCTTGTCCCGCACCTGTAACCGGTCCCGAGGATGCTTATTATTGCGCCAATAACTACAAATATTTTATTTCGCAAGGAATTCAATACGCACCGCCATCGCTGGCCGATACTTTCTCCAAGGATGATAACGGGAAGGTTCATGGAGATTGTTTTGGGTTTCATGGCAACCACACTCACATTAACCGATATCTTTAAACGAAGACAATGAAATTAAAGCTAACTCTTTCTGGGCCAACGCAAGGCTCTCCAATTCTCGCCTGGTTTATAATTGAGGGACTCCTCCAGATATATTGGAACTAGTGGACGGGGCAGACCATAACTATATTGTTTTCTTTAACCATAGTCCCGAATTTGGCACTGCCCTCCAAGAAAAGAACATCGTTGTCACCTTGGAGCCTTCTTGGTGTGGTAATTCTCGTCAACAAGCCACGGATCATTGCCATTCAGTGTTAACGTGTGACCCCAAGTTATAAAGGGGACAATATTTTATTACGCATTCCTCTTATGTTTTGTGAGGACTCTCGGAATGATGCTCAGTCCCACCAAGTTTTCGGTCTCACTCCCAATGAATATCGTAGCTATACTCAGTTTGCTCCTGAAATTGATTCCCCTGAGTATCTCTGCAAAGCTGCATATTTCGTAGCAAACTATGCAGCGCTATCGGGCTCGTCAACATACCCATCATCTCATTGTACCTAATTAGAAGAGCCACTTTATTAAATGCGAGCATTTGATCTAGAATTTCATCCCTTTTGAAGAAACGGGAACAAGTCCGACTCAACATACAAAGAGGCTCAGGCCTTAAAAAAGATGGAGTGCTGGTGTATAAATATAATGTTGCGATTGAGAACCCCTAAAAGAATAAAATTTATGAAATAGAGAATCGATGGAATCCTTTACCATTGCGGTCCCATTTCTCATGGGTATACGACGGTCCACGAAGCCTATTATCCCAAGGCTTTCCTCACCTTCGACCCAACTAGTTGTATAAACCAAAAACACTTTTGAAGGAGAACAAAGAGATTTCGTGCAATAAAACTGTACGATAATATTATGAGGGAATTTGTTGCGGGCCTAGTTGAACCCGAAGTCCATTACCAGAGATTTCTGATAACTAAGGTCCATCAGCCAAACAATATCTATAATGTTGATTGGCACAAAGACAAGGGCTTCAACCATAACGTGCACGAAATAAACCTATACAGGCCCATGACAAGAGCCCACGATGCAGACACAGTCTGGGCCGAGAGATTGGACAGATGTGAACTTCGGGCAGTAAAACCATGAAAGTTCTTCAATTGAACTATTCGGATATCCACGGAGGTGCAGCTCGGGCAGCTTATAGGATTCATCATGCATTGAGGGCTCATGGAGTTGATTCTACGATGTGGGTTGATGTTGCTGAAGCTGGTGATTGGACAGTGCGGGAGGCTGCGCGCACAAATGAAAAGGTGCTGGCCAAAGTTCGACGTCGCATGGACGCATTGCCTCGCAAACTATTTAGGACTGGAGACCCGATAGCTCATTCTTCCGCATGGCTCCCTTCAAACTGGTTAATAAAAATCCATGACTCGGATGCCGATTTGGTTCATTTGCATTGGGTTGCTGGTGACATGCTCTCCATTAAAGATATTGGTGCAATTAGAAAGCCTATTGTCTGGACGTTGCATGACATGTGGGCGTTTTGTGGTGCGGAGCATTATTCGGAGGAGCTTCGATGGAAGGAGGGATATCTACCACATAACCGCCCGTCTTATGAATCGGGTTTTGACCTGAATCGTTGGACTTGGGAGCGTAAACGCAAGCATTGGACGCAACCAATGGAAATCGTGGTTCCAAGCATGTGGCTTGCCGGATGTGTTTTACAGAGTGCATTAATGGCGCAATGGCCTGTGACTGTAATATCAAATACACTTGATGTAGATGTTTGGAAGCCTGTTGAAAAACTCCATGCCCGGACATTGTTAAATCTCCCAGGAGATGCCCATTTGTTGCTTTTTGGCGCTATCGGAGGGGGGGCGGATCCCCGCAAAGGCTATGACATATTGTTGGAGGGATTGAAGCAACTTTCAGGACACATTTCCCGACTTGAACTTGTAGTATTTGGTCAGTTGAGGCCGAAAACCCCCCCAGTTCTTGGATTTCCTATTCGCTATCTTGGACATCTTCATGATGATGTAAGTCTTCGATTACTCTACAGCGCTGTTGATGCATTGGTTGTGCCTTCGCGCTTGGAAGCTTTCGGGCAAACAGCTTCAGAAGCTCATGCTTGCGGGACACCAGTCATTGCTTTTGATACTTGTGGCCTGCCTGACATCGTTGATCATGAACAAACCGGGTATCTTGCTCAATCGTTCGATCCTAGTGATTTAAGTAATGGCATTCAGTGGGTATTGGCTGATGAGCGACGGTTAAAAGAGTTGGGACATCAAGCGCGCCAGAAAGCTGTGGAGAAATTCGCTTATTCGGTTGTTGCAAAGCAGTATCAGCAGCTTTACCAAAGGGCTGTCTATCCACGTTCATAGAAATATAGGGGCAAACGAGGTGGCTTGGCGTGCTTTCGAACGTTGCTAGTGCTTACCCGACTATTAATCAGGTAAAGCTTAACTACTTAAAGCCGGTAATTTTTGTGGTTTCTTTCAGCATGGAACATTCAAGATATTAACCAGACATATATGTAGTGCGCTACGTAGCAATGGCCACATTAGAAGCAGCTAATCTACAAACTGAACCAGTCTCACGGTTCACCCAGAATTTTTGTCTAGGAGATTTGTCGCTGGTTTCCCCATGCTGATCTTGTGTCATGCGATGTAAGCCACTTACATTCGGGATACATGAGTAAGTCCCGGAAGGTGAAGAGAATGAGCAAAGATATGTAATTTCAGCATCGGGATAATTGAGCCTTGTTGATTATATCAGTTATGTAACAGGAAATAAGTGAGATAGTTTCGAGAGTCAAATATAACTAGAAAAGGTGTGCGTTAATCTTGCGCCAATCCTGACCACAAATATCCTATTTCTCGAGGAATTCAATATGCACCGCCATCGCTGGCTGATACTTTCTCCAAGGATGATAACGGGAAGGTTCATGGAGATTGTTTTGGGTTTCATGGCTACCACACTCACATTAACCGATTTCTTTAAACGAAGACAATGAAATTAAAGCTAACTCTTTCTGGGCCAACACAAGGCTCTCCAATTCTTGTATCGTTTATAATTGGGGGACTCCTCCAGACATATTTGAACTAGTGGGGGGGGGCAGATCATAGCTATATCATTTTCTTTAACTATAGTCCCGAATTCGGCACTACTCTCCAAGAAAAGAACATCGTTGTCACCCTGGAGCCTTCTTGGAGTAGTTAATCTCGTCAACAAGCCACGGATCATTGCCATCCAGTATTAACGTGTGACCATGGAAAAGCGAAAGAGATGCTGAATTTCAAGGACGAAACAAATATAGCAGATCTCGTAGATAATACATTCTTGGGGACCCAAGATCAACCTCAGTGGCCCCTACGCCTAATGAATTATGAAATAGAAAAGGATAACTATTCCTACTGGAAATGATGGAATGGATATTATTTACAGAGCCTGCGAGATAGACTCTTGCCTTCACAGGCCAGCTTGGTTTGATAAGAAAAAATGCTTCAAGTCTCTTATTGACTCGCTTGATAATTACCGCAGCCGTGTTTCTCGGCGTTGGTGGCCCAATCTTCACTGCGTTCTTGACGGGGAGGAAAAAGAGTTAGCCGATTACATAAAATCTTTCCCGTATGTAACATACAAGAATATTCAAGAATACAACAATCACGGAAGCCTGCTCCACTGCCTCAATCTTGCCCAAGATCTAGCCGGAGATTCCGTTTATCTTCTAGAAGACGACTACATCCACCTTCCAGAAGCTATCCGGTATTTAGATGATGGTGTCCAAAAATTTGGACTAGTGACTGGGTACGACCATATGGATCGCTACCGCTTGCTAGGACAACCAGACCAAGATATCACGGCAGGACAAGAAATGATTGGCCTCGGGCAATTTTGCCATTGGCGCACTGCCGAGTCTACCACGTGCACATGGGCAGCACAGCGAGATTGCTTGGAAAAGATCATAGATAAGGCAATTAGGCATCTTTCGTCAGGTCAAGATAGGGAATTTTTTAGGGACGTGTTTGTTGATTTAGGCATTAGGCTCTTTACCCCTGTGCCGGGTGTTTCAACTCACGTTTACACCAACCTCTTCTCTCCATACATAGAATGGGAAGAGGTGAATAACTCCATTTCTCTATAGGTTAATAAATGGTGGACTAGATTGCGCTTTTATTTTATGTATAAATAGAAATATGAAAATTGCCTTTTATCAACCCCACTTGGATATCCAAGGGACAGGGGTATGTTACTTTGATCTTGCCTATTTCAACGAAAAAATATTAGGAAATAAATCCTACGTGATACATGACAGGGGGCATTCTGGGTCTCACCCCCTTGCAATAGAAAAGTTTGAAAAAGATTTGGAATGTTTCGCGCTGGATGGCGAAGAAGACATGAGTCTCTTAGAGCAGAAGCTAGATGAGCTCGACGTAGACGCAGTTTATATACAGAAACGTGGCAAGAAAAATGACGGCAGATACGTGACCAACAAACCAATGTTTATCCATGTGATCGGAACAGAGAACGATCCCCATGGAAAGGTTTACGCATACGCATCTGAATGGCTTTCGATGGCTTGCTCTAACTTCAAGCATCCATATGTCCCATATGTAGTTCGTCTCCCCGAGTCTGACGAAGATCTTCGAGAAGAGCTCGACATCCCCAAGGATGTAGTAGTTTTTTCTAGAATGGGCGGATACTATTCTTGGAATATCCCTTTCACCAACCAAGTGGTCGTTAACGTACTAAACGAAAGAGATGATTGCTACTTTCTCTTCGTGCAGACGCACAGGTTCGTAGATCACCCTAGGGTAATCCATATTCCGTCGTTCTCAGACCTTTATAGGAAAAGAAAATTCATAAATACATCCGACGCCTTCCTCCACTCCAGGGCCGAGGGGGAGTCTTTTGGTATGGCTTGTGCTGAATACTCTATATGTAATAAGCCAGTCATAACGTACAAACATTCTAAAGAGCAGAGTCATATCTATACTCTTGGAGACAAGGGTATTTACTACGAAGATCCCTTGTCTCTACACCACGTTCTTAAGAATTTTATGCCGTCACCAAATGAAAACTGGAATTGCTACGGAGAATTCACCCCAGAGAAAGTAATGGAGAAATTCAAAAACGTTTTTATCAATGAAATGAAATGAAAATAGAAACATTCTGGGACTACGACAAAGACAACCCCGATACTTGGGATACCTCCACGGGAATCTGCAAAGACCGCAAGGAGTTGAGGCATGAAGTAGCGCGTTACCCCCTCCCCTCCACTGACAAGACCTTAGGATTCAAAGAGTACCTAGAAAAAAGGGAGCAAGTTGATGTCTGCTTGCTGCTCAACGCCGACAATCTCAGAGAAGATACGGCATTTTGGAACAAGTTAACCTTTGGAGACGTGCTCTTAGTCCAAGAGGTTGGCGATGAACCACAAGCCTGTCAATCACCTCTTGCCAGAGGCTGAAACGATTGTCATAACGCTTGTGGCAGGACTCAACCTCGGGCCGTTAGACGTACATAGAAGGTACTGAAATGTTAATGATGCCAATAAAAAGGCTCTTTAATAATTTATTTCCCAGAATAAAGCCAATTAGTATTGATGAATGTAAGAATATTTATACTAGTGCCATATTTGATAAACAAACTTTCTATATGCCAGCAATGCATGACATTTCTATGCAATATCATGAAGATATTTTCTCTTATTCTGTTGATGTCCCAAGCTACAACATATACAGTATAAGAAATGGAAAGTGCATAGTTGGCAAGGAGGAGATATACACAAAGAATAATAGAGTGATCAAAGAAATTACTTCCCAAAAAACAAACCCTAAGATTGGTCTCAGCTCTCGATTTCTACGAAATTATGAGCATATCAGAGGAAAGGTTCTGTGTTTGTCCCAAACAGGTTTGGTAAATAATTATTATCATTTTAATGTCGAATTTTTGGGTAGATTCTATATTTTTGTTAAATCAAATTTAGAGTATGATTACATCACACTTCCACAAAACAACAAATTCCAAAGGGAATTTCGTACCTTATTAGGTGTTGATAAGAACAAGATATTGGATGAAAGGAAATACAATGTTATACGTGCGGATGAGCTAATTTTTACGGACTTGCTCAACAATTGGCGTCCAGAGGATTTTAGGGGCTATTCCTTACCCTGTAAAGAATATGTGCCTTCTTGGCTTATTGGAATATATAAATATATAAAGAAACGTAACAAAATGCAAGGAAGAAATTACCAAAGATTATATATTTCACGAAGTAAGGCAGAGTATAGAAGAGTCGTTAATGAAGACAAATTATTAGAAGTACTCCATCGATATGGCTTTCATAGTTTGTACTTGGAAGAACTTACTGTTACAGAACAAATAGAAATATTCTCTTCTGCAGAGTTGATTATTGCCCCTCATGGCGCTGGACTAGTTAATATAAGTTACTGTAATAAAAAAGCATCTATTCTTGAATTATACCCACAGTTTTATCATGATCCGGGTATTAGAATACAGGCAACAATGCTTGGTCATGATTATCAATTCCATGTTGGCAAAAGTGATACGATTAATAATGTTAATCCTAGAAATGAAGATGTGGTAGTAGATGTTGAAAGAATTGAAAAGTGGCTAATTGAACGATGCCTCACAACGGCTTCAACCTGACTGGCGGGACAGCCTGCTCGCCGAATGGTTACCCCCAAACAGGTGACCACAGACTGGAGTAGAAATTCAGAGATTGTGGAGGTTTTCAAGTGCTCAAAAGGCGCAAATAAAATGACAGGCAAAAAAGATGTGCAACTGCGAACGTTCGTACCAAGACCCTAATTACCGTGCATCTGCTGACCTTTGCTTTACTGTCAATATGCCGGTATTTTTCTCCGGTGTTGTAGTTCAAATATTTCGAATAGTTGCCTCTACGATGGAGTTAACCACAAACTAATCCCATGGTAAAGAGGTAGAGCGAACTCGGGTTATTGCCCCTATGGTTGTGGTGGGAGGTGAACATTACGGCACTGGGGGTATGTCTATCTGTTCAAATGGGGACCTGTGCTAGCAGCGGACAAGTGGTTACTGGGTGAAAGGAGCATCGATGCCATCTGATGCTGGCATTGTTCCTTGCGTGGTTTTCGCCTACAAGCGCCCAAATAAAATGGAGCGGATTCTTGCCGCGTTACAAACACAGGATATTGACCGGCTTATAGTGTTCGTGGATGGGCCCCGAGAAGATGTGGACATTGGACTCGTGGAGAAATCCCGTTCTATAGCAGAAGACGTTGATTGGGTTGAGACAGAGCTCTACTTTGGAGAACAGAATCGGGGGCTGCCTGGGATCAATGACAATGTTGGCACCGTGTTTAACGCGTATAAATCTGCTGTCTTCGTGGAAGAGGATTGTATGCCCATGCCGAGTTTCTATTCCTTCATGAAACGAGCATTAAGACACTATGAATCCCAAGAGAGAGTCTTTTCCATTGGCGGATATCAACCAATTCCACAGCGGTTTTTTCGCGGTTATCCGCATTCTCTAGTCAGTAGTGCAAGATTCCTGTGTTGGGGCTGGGCTACTTGGCGAGATCGGTGGGAGTTGATCAAACCAGTTTTATCGAGGTATTCTGATCTCTTCGATGGTCTGACCAAGACCCCTAGCATTGCTGGGCACGACTTAGCATCGGTAGGAAAACATCCAACTGATATGCCACAATCTTGGGATATCAAGGTTGCCATTTCCTCACTATGGCTTGAGAAAACACATTTATTGTCAACTAGGGGATTGATCAGGAATATTGGCCTTGTAGATGGTGTCCACCCGGCGTCTGGACACAAAGCGCGCCGTCGAAAACGGAGGCAGAACCGGAATGTTTTTGATGGCCCACTGGAGAGTATCTGCTGGTTGGATAATGTTGACCTGAATGAAGCTTATGCTGAAAGAATGCAACAGTTTGTGAAGGGTCCCAAACGCACCACATGGAGAAGGTTTGGATACAAATTGGAAGCGATAGCACGGCACAAGGTTTTGAAGCATTTGACAGGGGAGGCTAGGCGTTAGTTCACGCCGGTTGTTTCTTCATGATGGGGACATGTGCAGAATCAAGGTTGATACCCACAACACGTGAATTATTAGAAGAAGGTTCTGTGGTGTTCTCCGACTGTTGAGCTGCAGTGCCATCTGTTGAGGTCCCGTTTTCCTGCGGCAGAAGAATGGCACGCTGGCATTCGATTATGAGGTTAATCAGAGGTCTCGTGCGTTCCATGTCACGCATTACCAAGTTCTCGGAAACAAAACAATGTCCGGTCACGCTTCCCGCTCGTTCACAGCCACCACGCGGTCGAGTGCTGTTCAGCTACCTGGTACAACCGCTACAATGGTCAGAAGATGACGCCCGATTTGGTGGACACACCAATGTTTGGGAGAGCAGGGAAATCGCGCGGATTTTGTGCAGCTTTGGCTATGAGGTGGATGCCATCAATTGGAATGATAAGCAGTTTGTGCCGGAGAAGAAATACGATGTGTGTTTTGACATCGCCACAAACCTGCAACGCCTGGCACCATTTCTCGACGAACGTTCGATCAAGATTCTTCACCGCACTGGTAGCGATCCTTTTTATCAGAACGAGTCTGAAATGGCGCGCGTGAGGGATTTGGAGAGAAGACACCAGGTTCATTATTCGCCAAAGCGCTTGGTTGCCTATCCAGATCTCGAACGAAAGTCCATGCAGATTGCGGATGTGTGCTCATTGAAGGGCAGCAGCCACACATTGCGGACATACCCTAGAGAGTTCAGGAACAAGATCAAATTAGTCGACGTATCTGGCTGCAAGCTCCCAGACAATCTGAAAAAAGAGCATGATTATGTGCCGTCTAAGAGGGAGTTCCTGTGGTTTTTTGGATCAGGCGCGGTTCACAAAGGGCTGGATTTATTGCTGGAAGCGTTCTCCGAGCATACAGAATTAACATTGAATGTTGTCGGAAAACTGAGCAGCGAACAAGATTTTTTGAGGATCTATCGTCACGAGTTAATGGAATTGCCGAACATAAGGTTCCACGGGAGTTTGAGAACAGATAGCGCGCGCTTTCGGAAAATAATCAAAGACGTTTTTTGCTTCATCGCGCCATCGTGCAGTGAAGGCTTGTCTCCCGCAGTCGTGACTTGTCTACAGATTGGCCTGTATCCTCTCATTAGCCGCGACACAGGGGTATCATTGCCGTCAGGCTGTGGGACTTACCTTGAGGATTGCACTGTGGACGAAATTGAGAACGCAATACTAGAGGTGTTTCAGATGAAAACAGATGACATGAGTGCTGAGATCACTAGGTCTCAAGCATACGCGCTGTCAGAATTGTCGAGAGAAAAATTCAGAGAAAAAATGGAGGATTTCATTTCAATGGCAGTAGCTAGGTAATCGGGGAGATGACTTCGAGGAAATGTCGACCGTCATATGCTACTGCCTCGGATGGCACACAAACTAACGTGGTCCGGCGTGTGATCTCATCGTCGATTCCCTATAAAAATGCGCGGATGTGTAACTAAAAGGGTGGGACGGCGTGGCCTAGCCGGAAGATGCGCCGAGTATTCAGCGCAGTATCTTACCGGTACTCTTTTTCCATTTGCCATCTCCGCCGGACTTGCTGGCGGATACAAAAGTCAGATTGGTTTAGCTGTCGATGTGGCACCACACCAGGACTTTTTCTTAGGTATGGTGGAACGCCCTCCCCAAGTCGTTGCGGATTATTGCGTTTTCGACCGCAGTCGCTAATAGGGCGCAAGCCGCCGGTCTGTCCACTTTGCGATTGCGTTACTTCAAGAGACCTAGCGCGTTTGAGAATGCACGGTGGCTAGATGGAGGTGTTCTGATGTATTTGAATTGGACGAGTATGATGTACCCACAGTTTCTAGACAAATTCTGTGCTGTGCTAAAAGTGGACAGGTTTTTATTCAGAAGCCAAATTTACCCGCGGAATCCATAGCGGGCGGCCTGCACATTTCCATGTCGGCCGGGGACGACGACGGTTGAAGTATTGCTTGCTTTTATGCCTAATGCTGGGTGTCTGCGTACACTCGGGGAAGCCAACATATTCATCGCCCCCCGTCTCTACGAGGGGGTAGCCCCGGCTTTTCTTGAGGCGTTAGCACAGGGATGTTCAGTGTTTGGGTTTGATGCACCGACGATGGATGAGTATATTGAGCCCGGAGAAGATGTTTACCTTATAACTCCTTTCATGCCGTCGGCAAAAAACAAGACCTTCAATCTGCTTTGGAGGGGCAATGCGTTCATGCGGCGGCATCTGGGGAGGTTGGGGTCGGACGGTGGCTCTCGTTTCTCACAACCTGTTGCGACGTTTCAGGACTGGCCAGCTATTACGGCGCTTGATTTAGAAAGGCTGGGGACAGCTGCACGTCTACGCCATCAAGTTGGGTGCGCTGAGTGGGAAAACTCTATCCCTGATTATATCCAGTTTGTGCTGGAATGGCAGGGCTAGGCCGAATGTCGATCTGGATGAAAACCATAGCTGCAATTAATGTTTTCCTGAATGCCGTTGGACATATTCTGTTTGGAAACCGTGGGAATAATCTTGCACTGCGTTTCTTTCGCTCAACACTTGTGGGGGAAACAGTCTCTTTTCAACACAAAATGTGTCCCTACACGTACACGTCACGGGTGTCAGGGGATTTGCGCGAGCTTTACACTTATCTCCGAAAAGAGATGACCCTCGAGCCCTGGGTGAATGTGGCGCAGTCCTTCATCGCAAAAGGCGACACCGTGTTTGATGTAGGTGCACATGTGGGACGACATACCATCCATTTCTCTTATTTGTGTGGAACCAGTGGTGTAGTTTATGCGTTCGAACCAGAGAGGGACAACTACGAGGTGTTAAGCGGCAACATTGCACTGAATGAGATTTCCAACTGTGTAATTCTGCCCCTTGCGCTTTCTAACAAACGGAGCACCGCAACGTTGCATCTCAATCCAAATTCTAATGAGGGGCACAGCATTATTGCCAATGGTCATGCCTGGAGCGGAGGCCAACACGAGCATCGGAAAGTGCGCTGTGAGACTTTGGACACGGTTTGTAGCGCTAACAATATCGAGAGAATCAGATTGGTGAAGATCGATGTTGAGGGCGCACATTTTTTGGTCCTTCAGGGCGCTACAAGGATGCTGTCGAACCGGAGGATTGACGTGGTCATTTGTGAGGCCGGTAGTAACACGCAACAAATTAGCGGCAGAACAGACCAGGACTTGCTGACGTTCATGGGTGAGTCGGGATATTCCCCTTTCATCTGTGTTGGCGACGAGTTTGTAGATGTAGATCCCGTTCAAGCGTACCCTAGACTCGTCGATTTTATATTCTTGAAAGGCGAGGATGTGTTCTCGTTGCGACGCAAAGAACTGTGTGTCAATTGAAAAACGCAGGAAATAGAATCTTCTCGTCGGATCATCCTTCTATCTCTCTCGTGACTCCCTGTTACAACCACGCTGAATTTGTGGGAGACACCATTAAATCGGTGCTTTCGCAGGGATACCCAAAGCTAGAGTATATCGTGATTAACGATGGCAGCACTGACGAAAGTGAGGCAGTGATCCAGCAGTATGCTCAGCAATTGCATCACTGGGAAACCTGGCCGGGCACCCGGCCGGGTCCGGCGCCAGCGATAAACCGGGGTTTTTCGTTTGCCGGCGGCGAGATCATGGGATGGCTTAATAGTGATGACCTGTTGATGTCCAAGAGTCTTTTTGTGGTCGCAGAGGTGTTCTCGCAGTTTCCGCAGGTGGATTGGCTTACCGGCGTTGCGACCACAATCGACTCAAAAGGGAGGTACGTCCGATCCCGCAAATACCGAAAGAACAGGTACGATTATCTGGTTGGTGACTGGGCTGTCATCCAGCAGGAGTCAACATTCTGGCGGCGCAGCCTGTGGAATTCCGCGGGCGCTGGATTAGATCCATTGTCAGTGGCATTCGATTCTGAACTATGGTGCCGTTTTTTCCTTCATGCGGAGCACTATCATCTGGATTGCCCTGTGGGTGCTTATCGCAAAGTGTCGCAGAGCATAAGTATCAAGAAGGCGAGGGAATTCGCGCGGGCGACGGAAGAGGCTCTGGATGAACTCAGAGAAAACGTGTCGCCACATTATTTGCGTCGACGTTCACATTACCGGTTCTTCAAATGGTTGTTGCGTATGTTCGGCAGCCCGGTTTTGAGGCCGCGGCTTGGGAGGCTCTTTGGTGTCCCCGATTTTCAGTACAAGTCAATCTCCTATGAGCCTGTGACCGGCAAGTGGCGCATGTATTCGGAGTGGTGAGATAGACGCTGGCGACTTCGATTTGGAATGAGCACGATTTCAATTTCAGTAGTTATGCCGGCACGCAATGTCTCCGAGACAATCGCGGTGGCGGTTGAGTCCATTCTGCGGCAGACATACCGAGACCTCGAGCTAATCATCGTGGATGACAACAGCACAGACAACACCGCGGAAATCGCGCGAGAGTACGCCAAAGCTGATGGGCGCGTGCGCGTGTGCGCGCTGCCGTGTGACGATCCGCAACGCATCGGCTGGAATGGCATCAACATCAACGCGGGATGGACGGCCCGGAACTTTGGTATGGAACAAGCCAGGGGTGAATGGATCACGTTTCAGGATTCTGATGACGCCTCTTTGCTGAACCGCATCTGCGTGCAGCACGATTTCGCGGTCAAATATGGATCGTCGCACGTGTGCGTGGATTGTCAGAAATACTCCCCGCAGTATTTGGGAAAACACCTGGATGTAGAGTGGATTCGCACTGTGCACGGCGAGGAGTCATTGGTAATAGAGCCCACTGAAATCGTTGCCCTGGCTCGGCGCTCAAGGGGTTTCATCCCAAGGCATTTCCGCTGGCTCCATCAAAGTGTGCCGCACAGGATTAGAATTCGTCGCATTGCACGCGACCTGTTCTTCGGGGACATGCACACGCATTATCCCGGCGCTGGCAATTGCCCGCTGGTGAGAGCGGCGGTAGCCCGAAAGGTTGGGTTCCGCCCATTGAGTCAACGCGTATGGCCCTCGCGGCGGGGCCGCGGAGCTGACCGCGATTTTAATTTCGCCGTTGCCGATGATGTTGGGGACAACATTTCTGTGCGCCTGCCGCTCTATCTATGGCGGCACAACGGCCCCGACCACCCAGCTTATACGAGCGAGGAATACCAGCCGGTGAGCGGCGCGGTTGCGTAAGCAGTGCCGACACACTGTTTGTTCCTTTTTCGCCGCAATCGCGCACAGCAACTGCAGGCGTGGCGAGAGGGCGATGGCCCGGTCGATTTCCTTTACGGCTTCCCATTCATTGATTCGAGTAAGGTCGTGTGTCACTTTGCCGAGGGTGATGATAGCTCAGGCGATTGGCGACGGCGGGTGTGCTATCCGTTGGAAAGCGCAATCAGTCGGGCGGTGGGAATCGGGTTCTCGCTGCACATTGCGTGGATCCACTGGAAGAAAATAAGGAAGGCAGATGTACTGGTCTCCACGGTGGATACCTGCGGCCTGCCGATTGCAATGCTGAAGTGGCTCGGTATTCTACGTGTTCCGATGATTTATGTCAGTCAAGGTCTGGCGCACCGGTTGCTTGCGCGCGTGGAAACTGGGCGGTCGCGGGTATTTCGGTTTCTCTATTCTCGCATTTTGCATTCGGTCGAGCGACTGTTGGTGTTGGGAGAGGGCGCTGTGGTGCCGGTCGAGCGGGCGTTCGGCGTGGAACCGAAACGTGTATCCGTGTTACCGTTTGGGGTGGATGATTGCTTCTGGACACCAGCGGAGAAATCGCTGCAGGGCGATTACATTCTCAGTGTCGGCACAGATGCGGCTCGGGATTACCTGACGCTTTTGCGGGCCGTCGGCCAACGGAGTGTGCATATCGTTACCCGGCAGCGCCTCCCGGGCAGCCTGCTCGGCGCCGGGGTTCAGGTGAGCAGCAACCATTCCTTCGCGGAATTGCGCGACCTTTATCGCGTGGCGCGCTTTGTGGTGATTCCACTTCAGGACGTGGACCAGCCTTCCGGGCAGAGCGCTGCATTGCAGGCGATGGCCTGCGCAAAGGCGGTGATAATAACGCGTACGCAGGGCCTGTGGGAACCGGAATGTATGCGGCATTTGGACACATGCTTCCTTGTGGAGCCGGGAGATGTGGAGGGTCTGAGAGAGGCGATGGAGTATTTGTGGGCCAACCCGGCGGATGCCGAGCGAATTGGCCTGAACGCACGCCGCTTGGTAGAGCGGCGCTACAATGCGCATTCCCTTGCCCGCAATCTGGAGCGGCATGTGCTGGCGGTGGTGGCTTAACTCCCGCGCCGCGTACGTGCTTTGGCATTGCCAGAACGTGCGTTCCGGATTGACCGCATCCGTCCGGCGCTCACTGCGAATGACCTGTTGCAGTCAGGCTGTCTCCACAATCCACAGCGCGAGTGCAAAGCGGTGATGCAATGGATGCCGTGGCTAACGCGGCTGTTCTCTGCCGAGGCCGATATCGCCGTCTTTCACGATTTTCGTCGGCCTCCGTTTGGGGGTGGGAACCAGTTCATGCTGGCATTGAGTGGGGAATTAGAGGGTCGCGGGTTTCGAGTTGAGCGAAACAGGCTCTCGCCGTCTTCGCGAGCATGTTTGTTCAACAGCTTCAATTTCGATTTCCGCAGCTTGCGCCGTGCCGGTAAATCGGGAAGCGCGCGCATGGTTCACCGGGTGGATGGCCCGGTTGACCGCTACCGTGGTGACACGCGTGGGGTCGACCGGCGCATCTGGGAAATCAACCGTGAGGTCGCCGATGCGACCATCTTCCAGTCGCAGTACAGTCTGGACGCGCATCGGGAGTTGGGGTTCGAATTTCGGGCACCGATCGTGATACACAATGCCGTGGACCCGGCCGTGTTTTTCCCTGGGGAAGCGAGGCTTTCGGCAGGTGCGCGAAAGACGCGACTTGTATCCAGCAGCTGGTCAGATAATCTGAACAAAGGTGCTGCGGTGTACAAGTGGCTGGAAGAGAATCTGGATTGGGGCCGTTACGAGTACACCTTCGTTGGGCGTTCACCGGTTCGGTTCGACCGCATTCGCATGCAAGCACCGGTGGCGCCACGTCGGCTGGCAGCGCTGCTTCGCGAACATGACATCTTCATCACTGCCAGCTTGCACGACCCTTGCTCCAATGCGCTGCTGGAAGCGCTCGCGTGCGGGTTGCCGGCAATTTACGCGCGCAGCGGTGGCCACCCGGAATTAGTGGGTGATGCCGGTTACGGCTTTGACAACCGCGAAGAAATCCCCGAGCTGCTAGCCTGTTTGGTCGGCAGCCATGAGCTGGCACGCAGGGCGATTGATGTGCCTCGATTGGCGAGAGTGGGAACCGCGTATCTGAAAGTGATGGGCCTTCGCGACACGGCTGCTGAATAAGTACAGGGCATCTGTCTGCTCACCACGTTTGCAGCATCTGTTCAGAATGCGATTGCGGCGATTTTGCTCCCTTGGAGACCAGATTTGAAAGCGTTTGCTAGAAGGCTGATAGCCAAGTTGATGCGCATCCCGGTGAGTGACGAGCCCATGATGTATCGGCGCGAATTGTTCGCAGAACTTCTTGTGCTTGCGGGCAAGGCAAGGTTTCGTGGAGCGCGCGTGCTTGAGATTGGCCCAAAAGATGGGTTGGACAGCGCGCGGTTGGCCACGTTGGAACCGCGCGAGTTGGTGCTGTTGGATCTGCCCGAAAAGCGCGCCGACATCGAAAGTTGGCTCGATGAGATTATGTGCTCGCACAGGTACGTCGAGGCGAACATTATGTACATGTCCGCGGATGAGTTTTCTGCACTTGGCCGTTTTCAGCTTGTCTGGTGTACCGGCGTGCTGTATCACAACGCGGAACAATTACGCTTTCTGAGGAAGATGTATCACTTGCTGCAGCCGGGTGGGCATCTGGTGTTAGAAAGCGCCACGCTGCGACGACCGTGGTTATTGCGGCGAGGTAGTCTGGTACAGGTCCACTACCCGCGGACCTTCAAAGATACTGGCAGTATCACCCATCTGCCCACAGCAGCCGCCATCAAAGCCTGGCTGACAATGGTCGGTTTTGTCGAAATCCATGATTCTAAGTGCCATCCCGCCTCCGATTGGAGGCTGCTCTGGCAGCGCTATGCCTGCATCTGTCGCAGGACAGCCGACGACACCGTTGGCGGATACTACTGGAAATCGGGACGCAACCCCGCGTATCACTTCGGCGAGAGCACATGAGAGCCATTGTGCCTCGTCTGCCTGATTCTCTTGTGGCATGAGATTCTTCCAGTCTGAAAACAAGGGCATCATCCTGGTTGCGCTAGGGTTCGTGGTTCTCAATCTGGTCGGCTTGGACAGGAGTCCGGTGGTGTGGATGGATGAGGTCACGCTCAACGATCCAGCGAAAGAACTGGCGCTTCACGGCCGCATGATCTCCTCCGTGTTTGCGGGCCGGAATGGATTTGGCGAGGCGTATTATTGGCAGCCTCCCGGTCAGCCCGCGCTGATGGCGCTGGTCTACAAAGTGTTCGCTTTCGGCATATGGCAGACCAGAATGCCGGGGCTGTTGTTCGGGTCGGGAACGCTGCTGGTGCTGTATCTTCTCGCCATACGATTGCTCCGGAGCCGGAGTGCGGCCCTGCTCAGCGCGGTAATACTTGGCCTAGACCCAAAGTACATCGAGTCCGCTCGCTCAGGCCGCATGGACACGCAGAGCTTTTTCCTCGCCTTGTTGGGGGTGGTTTTTGTTGTGAGCGTGCTACAAAACGATGACAACGTTGGCGATCACCGCCGTGAGGCTGTTTTGGCGGGCGTGTGCCTGGGACTGGCAGGCATCACCCACCCGCTGACAATCGCGTGGGTGGCGGCGCTAGGGGTGATTGTTGTCACGTGGCGAAAGCCGAGGCAGCTACGCACCTTCATTGCGGTGGCCGTACTCTCGGCGATGCCGGCGTTTTTATGGATTCTGTCCGCGGCTGTCGCGGGAGACCTGGAGATGCTCAGAACCCAGTTCATCGAGCACGGCGGCAGCCGATTGTACGCAGGTGGCGTGTTCAAGCGGATTGTCGACGAAGTGCTCCGGTACGCAGAAGAGTACAGATTTGCACCGGGGCTGCTGGCGCTGTACTGCGGAGGGGTGGCATGGGTGCTGTGGCGTCGGCGTCACTTTCGGCGCGAGGGCATGTGGTTGGTGATTCTCTTCATGGTGCCGGCGCTTTTCAACGCTTTGTTCATGTCGAAAAAGGTCGGGTTTTATTTTCTGCACCCGGTGGCGATTCTTGCGATTGCGGCTGGGGCAATGACGGCTGAATTGTGGAAAGCCCCCTTTATCTCAAACGGCGAAAGAATAGCAGCACGGGTGTTTCGAGGCGCTCTGATACTGGTATTGGTCAATGTGCTCGCGGTCGGAATAATCGGTCGTTACGCCGCGCTAGCCTATCAGTGGCGTCAGCGTGATTATCGTCCGATAGAGCGCGCTCTAGCGGAAATCGTGCCGCCCGATAGCGTTGTCTGGGGGCCGCCAGATATCTGGTACGCGGTGGAGCAGGCCGGCGCCTCGCTGCGCATTCGAGGGGTGCCCGACCCGACGAGACATGATTTCCTTGTTACTAAAGTGGGTTCCGGTACAGTACTGCCGCCGAATGTGCGCAAGGTTAGCGAATTCGGGGATGCGCTGCCGCCCGTGTTTGGAGCGCTGCAGCTGCGCTCTGCTGATTACCGTATGCGGGTGTGGGCTTGGGAACAGCGCTGAATTCGCGCCCGGTTACCCGCCCCACCGTCGGCTGCAGGCGGCTCTTTCCCGGCCGCCTGCAGCGTGCCGCGGACCGTATCAGCAGTTGCCTGCCCTGGCCGCGCACCGCGCAGCCAACCTGTTTTTTCGGTCTGCGGGAAACCCTCGGTGGGCCGGGATTTTTCTCGCGCAAGCTGGCGTGCGAGTTCGAAAGACAGGGGATTATTGTCACTCACAACCGGCTGCGCCGCGCGCGAGCCGCGCTGCTTTTCAGCGTCTCGTGGGGAGACTGGTTCTACTCGCTGTGCCGCCTGTGGGGGGTACGTACCGCGCTGCGCGTGGATGGATTCATGCTACCAAGCTACTTTGACAGCCGCGAGCAACCTTCCGGTTTTCAGGCGCGAGCGCTAACCACGAGCGACATGAGATTGAATTATCGAATGCAACGCGACTTGCTGCGCGCTGACCATGTGATCTATCAATCGGCTTTCAGCAAGGAGATGGCGGATGCTCATCTTTACAACCGGCGCGAACGTTATTCCATAGTTCACAACGGTGTCGACCTGGATTGGTTTCGGCCGGGTCAGGGACGCAGCGGGCGGGTGCGGCTGCTGGCCGCGGGTTCGTTGCGGCATGAGTATATGCTCGGCACGATTCTGCCGGTGTTCGCGCGATTGTGGCGTAAGCACAATCTGGAGCTGCACGTTGTGGGCACGCTGGGGCAGATATGCCGTCGGCAGCTCGCCGATTTCGGTGCGAAGAACCCTGAAACTAGTGAGCGTATAAAAGTGATTGGCGCGATTGATAATGACGACATGCCACAGCAGATGCGCCAAGCCGACGTGCTGCTGCATCCGCGCTTGGGCGATTGGTGCCCAAATGTTGTGGTGGAGGCGCTGGCGTGCGGGCTTCCGGTCGTGTGCGGCTCTTGGGGCGGGGCAGCCGAGCTTGTCGGGACTGGTGGGATTGTGGTGCCTACTGAGAAGTGGAGCTACGGAGCGGATTTCGTAGCGGGGATGGCAACTGCGGTCGAGAGCGTGCTGGCCTCTTTGGCTGGTTATCGAGAGAGCGCGCGGCAGCACGCTGAGTCAGAATTTGACATTCGCGGTGTTGCGGAGAAATACATGCTTGCCATGGGGCTGAAGCGTGCCGGCGAATAGGTCTGGACGAAAGAACCTTCTGCTGCTGGCGGCAATCTGTGTTACCGCCTTTGTGCTTCTGGAGGCCGGCTTGCGCCTGACGATGTTTCACTGCGCGATGCCCGAGCCCAATCTGTGCCGTTTCGGGGTGGTGAAATACTTCTTCAATCGCACGGAGGGTGGCGGCGACCTCGCTCCAAATCAAGATGGAGTGTGGGCAATCTGGCCGCACCGCCCCTATCATGTGCAGACTAATTCGGACGGCCTGCGCAATGTTGAAGAGGTGGATGGCAGTCACGATATACGTATCCTCGCAATTGGAGATTCGTTTACGTTTGGCCCGTACGTGCCCAACGAAGATACCTGGCCCATGCAGTTGGAACGATTGTTGGATGCGGCCCTGCATCCGCGGGCGAACGCCCAGGTGCTCAACGCTGGAGTGGCCGGATACACAATCGTTGATGAGTACCACTACTTGAGAGAACGTGGCCTGGCGTTGGAGCCAGACCTTGTGATTTTGGCTTTTTTCCCGAATGATATCAGCGACATGCGTGGGCTGCAGCGTGATTTTCTTGCTCGGCCGGTGCATCAAGTTTACGGGACATCTTTCATGCGTTGGGCGCGCACCACGCTAATCAACCTCGAACAAAGACTCGCCATTATTCGCTTCGCGCACAGCTTGCGGGCAGGTATGGTGCGGCGGGAAGCGCAGGCCCGAAAGATCGCGGAAGAGCAGCAGCATGTGGGAAAGCCTTCCACACCTGAGATGAGCTGTGATGCTTTTCTCCGCGAACAAGGTGAGCCGGCGGACAGTTGCTGGCAATCCTATCGTGAGTGGTTCGCAGCGACCGCATCCATGCTGGCGGAGCGCAATGTGCCAATGCTGGTGGTGGCGATCCCGGATTATCGCCAGCTGCCGGAAACAGGTTACCCGGATGCGCCACAACGGTTTGTCGCCCAGTTAGCCGCCGACGCCGGGGTGCGGTTTCTCGATTTGATCCCGGAGCTGCGGGCTCGAACTGAGATAGAAACAGCGTATCTTATGCAATATGACCCGGACCATGAACCGGACGCTGATTACCCGGCGGCAATCGAGCGCTATCGGGGAAATGGACATATGTCTGCGTATGGATATCGAGTAGCGGCGGAAGCGATCGCGGAATACCTGAAAAGCAACCCGTACTGGCCGAGAAATTGACGCGCACTGAGCCTCAACTGGAGCACCATCTTCGATGGCTGTAAAAACCACACTCGATGTGTTCAAAGTTCAGGAGTTCGTGGAAGCGCTCGGCATCGAACTTCCGCCTGTCGAACGCTTCTGGAAACTAGGTGATGCGACGGCATTACGATATCGGGCGGACGGATCATTTTTTCGCGCCAATTACGAACGTGGCATCCTCCTTTATGCGCTGGTGGCAAAACATAGGCCGACCTCGGTGCTGGAGTTTGGAACCGGTCGGGGATATGGCTGTCTTTGTGTGGCGTGGGCAATGCGTGATTACGGTATCCCCGGCGTCATTCACACCGTTGACATGATTTCATCAGATGAGGGCATCAGATGGCCGGTTCGCTGGAATGTATCTGAAGAGCCGCGCGTTGAACTTCTCGCGCGCGCCGAGGTGTGGGGGCGGGCAGCGCATCCCAGGTGGTTAGAGCATGTTCGGGAATTGACGGGGTACTCCGCTGCGGTCATGCGAGGATTCAGCGGTGCGCCGGTGGATTTGGCCTTCATCGATGCCGGTCACGGACATAGTACTGTGAGGCATGACTTCTATGCGGCGCTGCGCGTCGCGGCCGAAAGTATTGGCATTCTCTTCGATGATTATTCGCGCGATGATTGGGGCCTGGGCACGCGAAGACTGATTCATGAGGAGGTGTTACCGCATGGTCATGCGAGCTTGATTCTTACTGACAGGCGATGGCCGGGCGGGGAGCGAGAGAATCAGACTGACGCTTCTACCGGAATGGTGTGGGTGCAGTGCGAATCACCACCACGGCTGTTGGATGAGATTCAGCCCGGGTTCCCCCGGGGCTTGTTCGCGTCTTGTTACCGGCTCTGGGAGATGTGGTATTCCCTGCGGCTAATGGTGGCACAGAGAGCACGTCAGGTGCTGCGCGCGACACGCGGCGGTTCGCGGCGTTGATGCGCGTCCTTGCCATCCAGACCGCGCTCGCAATCACATCCGGCGGGGCGCGTGCCGATTACGAAATTCTTGCGCAGCTCGCGTATCGTGGTCATGCCATCGAGGCTGTCATGCCGCGTACGAACCGATCGGTATGCACGGCGCCGCCGGGCGTGCGGATGCGCTGGATTTCCGCGCGTGGCCTGAAGTTCCCGCAATCGCTGGGGCTAATGGCATTGCCGGGCCTGCTCCGCGCTGCGCTGCGCTTCGGCCCACACATCATCCGTGACCACAGCCCATACTCATACGGGTTGGCCAGCCCGTGGTTGGGCCGGCTGCTGCGTGTGCCCGTGGTGGGCATGATTTATCACCTTGATGGCAGCTTGCCGGGCGCGCGCTGGGTGGAAAGGAGTTTGCTCGGTCGATATGACCTCGTACTCACCATCAGCGAGTTCTCGCAAGGGCAATTGCGGCGGATTGCACCGCGCATCGCTGAGCGTACCGAGGCAATTGGATGCGGGGTGGCGGCGCAGTTCGCACGGCCGGAATCCGAGAGCGGGGTTTGGCGGAGAGAAAAAGGAATCCCCGCCGATGTGCCCTTGTTCAGCACTTCCGGGGTGCTGACTGCGCGGAAGAACCACATCTTCTTGCTGCAAGTGATGCAGGCTTGGTTGCAGCGCGGTCGCGATGGATTCTTGATCGTCACCGGCGAAGGTGAACTGGCACAGTGGCTGAAGAGCCAGGCGCGCGCTGCCGAAGTGGACAAACGGGTGCTTTTCCCTGGATATCTGCCAGAAGACGAATTGTGTCGAGTGTTTGCATCCAGCACTGCCTTCCTGTTCCCATCTCGGATGGAGGGCTTCGGGATGGCGCCGGCAGAAGCCATGGCATGTGGTACTCCTGCCATTGTCTCAGACCGGGGAGCGCTGCCCGAGGTGGTCAGGGACGGTGAGAGCGGCTACGTGCTGCCCATTGATCAGGGCGTGGAACCGTGGCTGCGCGCGATGGAGCGCCTGTGCGATGACCGCGGTTTGCGCACCCGTATGACCGCAGCCGCGCTCACAGATGTGCGCGAGCGGTTCAGCTGGGAGAGAGCCGGCCGCGAGACCGAAGCCACCTTCCAGAGGGTGATAGCGGCGCACCGTCGATCGGTGGGCTAGGACTGTGCGCGTGCTCGTCGTCGGCGCCCAACAATACCCCATGTACGCGCCCGCGTGGGCTCGGGGGCTGCGCGAGGCTGGGGTAAAGGTGATCACATGGGATTGGACGGAATCTCTCAGTGCCGGCCTCGCCGGCCGGCTGGAGCGGCGCTTTTTGATCGGACCGGGAATTGCGCGCGTGAAGAAGGAATTGCTGCACAGAGCAGCTGAAAGCAACGCGAAAGTCGTCTTGCTGTACGCGCTCGCGGCGATAGACGCTCCCACGGTGAGAGCGCTCGCGCGGCAACACTGGATCTCAGGTTATCACAACGATGACCCTTTCGGCGCGTATGGCGGAAAACCCGGCTTGCAGGCGTGGAAGCAGGCGCTCCCCCATTTCCATAGCCACCACGTTTTCCGCCAACGGAATGTGGCTGAATACCGACGCTATGGCGCGGAGCGGGTGAAGGAATTGCGCCACTTTTTCCTGCCGTGGCTGCACCGACCGGTCACGCTTTCGCAAAGCGAGAAAGGGCGTTATGAGAACGAGATTGTGTTTGTCGGTCACGCGGAAGCCGATGCGCGCATGGGATACCTGTCGGCGCTGCTGACGGCCAGGCTGCCGGTGCGTGTCCATGGAGGGAGCAAGTTGTGGCGGCGTCATCTCCCATTCTCTCTTAAGCGCGTGTTTGCGCCCATTCAGCCGGTCTATGGGCAGGATTACGTGAAGACAATCGCCGGCGCGAAAATCTGTCTCGCCTTCTTCAGCCGCGCGAATCGGGATGATTACACCACGCGCGTTTTTGAGGTACCCGCAATGGGCGGCTTTCTGATGTGCGAACGCACCCCTGTCATGCAAGAACTGTATCGAGAAGATATCGAGGCGGTCATGTTCTCGAGCGAAGATGAGCTGGTACAGAAATGCGTCTGGTATTTGCAGCACGAAAGAGAGCGCCAACATGTGGCCGCTGCGGGCCGGCGGCGCTGTCTTTCGGATGGCCATGATGCGGTCAGCCGCATGCGGCAGTGGCTGCGCGATACGCGAGACTGGATGGATGCAGCGGGCCACCCAGGCGCGACGGCATGACGTGGCGGCTGTTGTGGGTCTGCTCCACGCTGTCGCCATACAATAGCTTTCTTTTTCGCTCGCTGGCTGCGCAGCCGCAGATTGTCTTACGCGTGGTTGTCAACAAGATGGTGGACGCGCGGCATCCGTGGCAAACGGATTTGACGCGCGGATTTGAGCTGCGGCCCCTGTGTCGGGTGGCAGGAATCGATTGGGATTTGCTGCGCGAGGCCTTGTGGTCAAGAGATACTATGGTTGTAATTGCGGGTTGGAATGCGCCTGCGGTCATCCTGTTTGCTAGCCTGCTGGCAGTCAGAAGAGAGGCCTTCGTGCTTTGGACTGACACCCCCGACGTGGACGCACACCGTCCTCCACTGAAGGCTGCGCTTCGTGCCCACTGGTTGCGCTGGCTTTTTGGCCGCGCCGACGCGGTGATGGGCACCGGTGCGCCCGCGCTGGACGCCCTGCGAGAAATGGGTTGCCCGGCCAGTAAATTACTCAAATTCCCGTTTTTCGTTGATCTTGACAGCTATCAGGGAAGCAAAGCCGAGTCACCGGCAGAGAAGGTCATGCGATTTGTGTCGGTCGGTCGAACTGAGAATGCCGTCAAAGGGCATCATCTCGCGGTGGAGGCGCTCGGCCGTGTTTTGGAGCGAACTCGCAGACCGGATTGGAAATACACAATCGTGGGGAGCGGCCCGGACGCAGAGGAGCTTCGCGCACTGATTGTATCTCGCGGCCTAGAGGAGCACATCAGACTGATGGGCTGGTTGGAGCCGGACGAAGTTGGGGGTATATTGCGGCGTTCCGATGTGCTCATTCATCCCTCACTGCGGGACGCTTATCCGGCCGCCGTGCTGGAGGCGATGGCAGCCGGCCTTCCTGTGATTGGCTCTGACGCGGCCGGTTCAGTCCTCGATAGAGTTGTTCATATGCAGAACGGATGGATACACACCGCCGGGGATGTTTCTCAGCTCTCTGAGCAAATTGAATGGGCATTGCAGCACCGTGGGGAAGTGATTGAGATGGGAAGAGCTGCGCGGCTCACAGCGGAGAAATGGCCGGTATCAAGAGCGGTTGAGATCATCCGTTCCGTTCTTTTGGGTCAAGTGAACTGAGATGCGCTATGGAATTGATGCTTCCAATTTGAGGTCCGGAGGGGGCGTTCACCATTTGCTTCGCATTCTTGAAAACTCCGGAAACTCTCTGGGTAGCGACATGCACATCATTGTGTGGGGCAGTAGCGCACTGTGTGAGCGCATAGTGCGCCGGGAAGGGATTACGTTGACGGTGGTACCGGATCTGGATACATCCCCGCTCCGGCGGCTGTTCTGGCAATTTCGGCAGCTGCCGAACCTTGCCGGCAGTTCCTGCGATGTGCTGTTTGCGCCCGGTGGTCTGGCGGGAAATCACAGCGTTCCCACTGTGGCCATGTGCAGAAACATGCTCCCGTTCGAACTTGCTGAGGCCCGGCGGTACGGCGCTAGTTATATGTTTGCGCGGTTGTTGTTTCTGCGTGTGCTGCAGGCGCGCACTTTCCGCTGCGCAGATGGGGCGATCTTTCTCAGCGATTATGCGCGCGAGCGCGTCTCAGCGCAGATTGGCGATCTCCGTGCGAGAACTGCTCTGATAGCCCACGGCGTGGAGCAACGTTTTCGGAGTGAGCCGAGGCTGCAGCGGCCACTTGAAAAATTTACTCTGGCAAGGCCCTTCCGCTTGCTCTATGTCTCGATTGTGGATGTGTACAAGCACCAATGGCATGTGGCCGCCGCGGTGGCAGATTTGCGCCAGAAAGGAATGCCCGTGGTGCTGGATATGGTCGGGCCGGCGTACCCGGCCGCACTCCGGCGATTGCACGCGTCTCTGAAGAAACTGGATCCGACCGGTGCGTGCATCCAATATAGTGGCGCGGTGGCGCACTCCGAATTACATCACCGCTATCACGATGCTGACGGGTTTATTTTCGCTTCGACCTGCGAGAATATGCCCAATGTTCTTCTGGAGGCGATGGCGGCTGGGCTGCCAATGGCGTGCTCGGAGCGCCGGCCGATGACTGACATTCTAGGTGAGGGGGGCGTGTATTTTGACCCGATGCGACCGGAGAGCATATCGCGTGCCGTTGCCAGCATGGTACGGGACGCAGACAAGCGCACACACGCGGCTCACTCAGCGTATGAGCGCGCGGCTGACTACACCTGGGGGCGATGCGCAGCCGAAACGTTTTGTTTTCTTGATGAGTGTGCTGGGATGAAAACCGAGAGCGAGCCACAGTTGCGTTCTGTGGACACAAATGAAAAGAAGCCAGTCTGAGAGCTGGCCCGTTCGGCTCATGATCATTGTGTGGATGCTCCTGACTGTGGCATTCAGACAGGAATTCAACGTGTTTGCCCCAGCGACGGATTGGTTGGGAAGTATCGGGTTGTGGCCGTTGGCAGAAACGACGGCCACCATCACCAGGTGGTTGGCACCGCTGTGGGGGAATTCGTGACATTGGCGGTGGTTGCAGCATATTCACTCGCCTGCATTCTTATAGGTATGGTGGGGATTTGGGTCTTGAGACGTGGGTCTGGCAGAGTCAGTGGTTCCATGAGTTTTGACCTTGGCACCGCGCTTGCCCTTGGTCAAGGGTTTTGGGCTGTTGTTTGGATGCTGCTGGGTCTCGTAGGGTGGTTCGACAAACGCTTGATTGTGGCCGTGCTGCTTGCAAGCGCGGCAGCCGGAGCGCTCCTGTTAGTCAGGCGAGCAGCGACGGAAACCGATTATTTGAGGCCACTTCGAGAGTTCTGGAAACCTGTTCATGCATTGCAGAGACCGTTCATTCCAGTTGCAATAGTGTTGATGGTGCTAGTGGGGGCTGTAGGGATTTTCAATGCTGTGCTTCCACCGCGGTTTGGAGTTGGTGATGGTTTTTTCTATTACATGGTGTTGCCTAAAATCATGGCTGCGTCTCAGCGTATCATGCCGGTGCCGGGTTACGAGTCTTCGCACAGTGTGCTGGGGTATCAGGGAGAAATGCACTATGCCGCTTTGATGGGTCTTTCGGGGGAAAACGCTGCCTTGCTATTCGTATGGGTGACAATGCTGGGAGTATTTGCCTTGGTACTGCGGCTGTGTGATGATGTGGGCTTAGAGCCAGCTGGAAAACTAACTGCAATAGTAGCACTTTTTTCCTCAACCGCTTTCAATTTCTTCCTCAGCGACGGAAAGGTCGACACGTTCGCTCTGATTCTCGGGGTGGCGGCATTCGTGTGGGCCTTGCGTGTATCCGATTGGCCGGTGTTGGCGCCGAGACTGGCGGGATTGTTCACCGGGTTTGCGATCGTAGCCAAACTGGCCTTCGTTTTGTCGGTGGCAGTTCCAGCGATATCGATATTGATTATTGTGGCGCTGCAAGAAAAGGATGCGGGTGACGGAACCTCATCCAGTTCGCAGCTCCCCAATAGATTGGCCGCAATACTCGCTCAATTCGCGCTGTTCTGCACGCTGCCGATTTTGACCCACGTGTACAAGAACGCAGTCTTGTTTCGTGAGCCGTTCGCTCCATTGGTGTTTTTGAACCAGCCCTTGTCGATTAGCTCCAATTACAGTTGGAATGGTCCAGATACCGCAAGGCACATCCTTAGGACTCTCCCCTACGCCCTAGTGTACGGCAAGCACTCAATCGGACATCTGTCTCCTTTGTTCTTGGCAGCTTTGCCGATAGTGATGCTGGTCCCGAAATCTACATGGAGAACCCACAGGAAGGCGGTAATGTTGGCATTGATTGGTACTGGGGCACTTCTCATAGGCGCCTGTGCGGAGGCATCCTTCTTTACTGTGCGTTTTCTGTTGCCGGCCGCGGTGCTTGTGTTACCATTATTGGGTCTCCTTTTCCAAACTGCAATCGAGGTATGGTCCGCGCATTTGATCTCGCAATTGGCTATTGCTGTCGCACTTTGCACGGTGATGCTCGGGCATTCACAGGTCGGTCATGACTGGCACCGTATGTTGCGTTATAGGTTTCAAGGGGCAGGATTGTGTGCGTTTGATAGTATATTGTGGTTTCCAAATTCCATGTGCGCGACCCTGGTTTCGGTGAACGACATTGCATCTCCGGGCGACCGCATTCTTCATCATGGGTATTCTTATTGGCTGCGCCCTGATCTGATTCAATGCATGCCCACTCGGGACGAATGGAATTGGATTAGCGCCGCTTCTTCCGCAAACGATGAATGGGCACGGATTCACTCGCTTGGATTCCGCTACATGGTGACAAAACGAGAGCTAAAACCCATCCCGGATTGGTTGTCGGTTTCTCTCGTACACAAGGAATCCGACGTCCACGTGTACGAGATGAAATCATTAGACCCAAAGCGGCAGCCCGAGTTTGCCTGCCTGCAGGTGAAGCAGCCTGCTTGGGATGTGATCGCTGCAAATGGCAACACATGAAGAAAACCAATGCCGTTCTTCTGCTTTTGACCGGATCCGGATGGCCTTGCTGACAGCCGGTGTGGGGAGGCCGTCACGTTTAGAGCCTGCAGCCTATAACCCTGTTGTGAAGGGCATTGCGCCCGGCGATTCTTACCAGACTATCGTGAACTTTCCGATACTCACGCATCACAGTGTCAGCGCAATGTACCCGGCGCTCCCCGCGGATGTGAGCGCTGTGAATTGCCACAAACCGCTAAAACCTAGATAGGGATACGAATTGGGCGAGCCGCTCGTTTTCTCCTCGGATCTTGACATTTCGGTTTCCAACATCCGGTTCTCGCCTAACAAAATCGCCTTCGACTTGGATGCGGATGATTGCGGCTGGGTTGTGCTCAACCAGAACTTCACGCGCGGCTCGTCTCTCAGTGGCGCGGAGACGCCGGTTCTGGAACTAGGGAAGAAGTCGGCCGCAAGGCTCTCTCCGGGGACATGTGGAAACCTTGCCTTTAAGTTTTTCCCTAAAAGCATCTGGTGCGGGCTGGCGTTTATCTGCTTGGGGGTGCTTACGGCTTTTGCACAGCTATTCCTCAGATATGTTCCGGTGAAAGCGAGATGACATCGATGATTCGGGTTGCGTTGCTCGCATACAATGAGAGCGAATCAATTGCGTCTGTTTTGCTGCAGCTCAAAGAACACCTGACAGCCATGGGATTTAGTTTCAGGGTTTATGTTGTGAACGATGGCAGCACAGATGATACGCTTGCCAGGGTGGAGGGGCTTTCGGCCAAGCTGCCGTTGACAGTACTGAATCATGAAACCAATCTGGGGGTGGCGCGGGTATTCGAGACCGGCCTGCGGGCCGCACTTGCGGATTCTGAGCCGGATGATGTCATCGTCACCATGGAAGCTGATGGCACGAACCAGCCCACGGTGGTGGGCGCAATGGCCGGCAAGGTTCATCAAGGTTGCGATGTGGTGTGCGCCTCACGCTACCAGGAGGGCGGGAGCTATGTCAACTTTCCGTGGAAAAGGCGCATCTTCAGTGCCAGCGCTAATTGGATGCTGGGCTTTCTGTTTCCGATTGCGGGCGTGCGCGACTACACCATTTTTTTTCGGGCGTATCGGGCCTCTTTGCTGAAGAATGCGTTTGAACATTACGACGGCGAACTGATAACGGCGCGCGGTTTCGTCAGCAATGCAGAAATCTTGATAAAGCTCCGTCCCCTCAAGCCGAAGGCAACTGAGTGCGCGTTGATATACGACTATTCTCTCAAGAAATCAACCAGCAACATGAATGTGTGGAGGAACACCACCGAGTATTTCAAGTTCATGTGGCACCAGATTTCCAGATAACGTGAACATTCGAAAAGCACTTCCAACAACCGGGATATTCGTGGCGCTTGGTGGAATACTGCTCTTTCATTACATTTCTCTGCTTGACTATCCGGTCCCTAGTTGTGATGAAGCCTTTTACGGGCGCACAGCGTCAAAGTTCTATGACGCTGCAATCGTTGGCCAGAGATGGCCCCCTGCAGATGCGTTAGTTTATATGTTTCACGGACGAGGGTACTGGCTGCTGCTGGGGATTGCGTTTTCTCTTCTCGGGACGACATTGTTCGCAGCTCGCATGGTTTCATTTGTCGGGCTGATGGTCTTAGTCTTGGCGACATTTCTCGTCGGGAAAATGTATGTGAATAGGAATGTCGGCCTGTGGTCGGCCGGTTTGGTGGGAGCGGCATGGCTTTCCCTATACTCAGGCCATCTCGCACGGCCCGATATGCTTGCTGCGGCGGTTGGAGCGATCTCTGTGGTATGGGTGAAGTATGTGTCGGAAAACCCGCGTTGGTGGCGATTTCTTTTTTTGGGGATGCTGCTTTTGTTGCAGTTGGAGATTCACCCACTCCCGGTGCACCTTGTGTTGCCCATTCTATTAATGGTTACGGGATATGTGTTCCGGAACAAGTTGTGGAACCCACTTGGTGCAACCGTTTTAGGGATGCTGATGGCGGGAGTCATTGTGTTGCTTGGACGCTACGGAACTGAGACCATGGTCTTCCTTCGCGGCCTTTCCGAGGAAAATGACCTTTTGGTCGAATTCATGCGTGGCGATTCTTCTACGGTTGGTGGAAGCTGGCTGGATTGGGACGGAAACTTCCTCCGATTCTGGTGGGGGAGCTACGCATGGCTGGCTCCGGTCGCGTCAATTCCGCAGGCATTGTTTTTCCTGGTCGGCTTGTTGTATGCATACGCGCGGAAACATGCAGGGTTGCGCGAATTGGCTTTTCTGGTGGTGATATCAAGTGTTTCCTTCGCGCTGATAAATAGCACGCACTTGTGGCTCGGGTACTCACTCTTGTGGCTTCCGTATTACACGGTCATGGGGGTTGCTGCCGTCACGGGCCTTAGCAGGCGTCCCCGCTGGAGTTGGCCGAATCGCAACATTGGCACAGTGGTACTGGCTCTTTGCGGTTTGCTGTATCTGGTCGGCGACGTACGCCTCGTGACCGGCAATCGAACGAAGACAGAAGAAGCCTATTACGCAGAAGCCAGTCAATTGCTCGCCGGTATTCCCGCGGGAGCGCGAGTGTTGGCAAAGCAGTACTGGTGGTATGCAATGCGAGACAAGGTTACGTTTGTGGATGAGAACCTGATTGCGCCACGAGGTAGTTTGGCATGGTGGATTGGCGTGCCGGATGGGATGGGCGTTTCACGGCCAGAGGTAGATCTGAGTGTCCAGGTCAGGGAGCAATTCGAAGAGGAGTTGCGGCCCGACTTTGTTGTTCTGGACGGGGTGCTCGGCTGTTTCGATGTGAGAGAGGCCAAATTTGATGCTTTTCTGGACGTGGTTCAGGCGCGCTGCGAGCTGAAACGGCAGATTAACTCTGATTTATATCGACCGCAGCAGGTTTACCAATGCGCGAGTTGAGCAGCGCCCAGTGAGATTTGAGAATGCCTAGGGTCGTAGTGTCCTCTGCTGGGGTATTTCACGCTTATCATCTCGCGCGCGGGGTGCAGGCAGCCGGCTATCTTCATCGTTTCATTACGTCAATTTACAGTCGATACGAAACCGGCATTGACAGGCGAAAAGTGACCCAGCTGCCACTGGCTGCCGGCTTGGCGAGTGCTATCCGGCTTCTTCCGGGGGAGGTCCCGCGACTGGCTTCCTATTTGGTGGGAGATAGCTTCTATGACCGCATGGCGTCGACCCACACAAAAGACGCCGAGATATTTCACGTTTTCAACAATCAGGGCTTGCGGTCTATGAAGGCGGCAAAAGCGCATGGTGCGGTCACGGTAGTGGCGCGTTCATCGGCGCATCCGAGGGCGCAGGCGCGCATACTCCACGGCGCGTCCCCCTCCGCGCCGGGCACTTCAAAACTATCTCGGTTGCTGGTCGAGCGGCATATTTCCGAATACGATCTGGCGGATTTCATTTTTGTGCCGTCGCAGTTTGTTTGGGACACAATGGTGCAGGAAGGCGTACCGGAGCGGAAACTGCGGCGTGTACATCTGGGCTTTGATCCGACTCGTTTCTTCCCTGGGGAGAAGAAGGACGATGTGTTTCGAATCCTGTACGCCGGTGGGTTAAGTGTGCAAAAAGGTATTCCTTACCTTCTGGAAGCGTTTTCGGAGTTGCATCTGCCGAACAGCGAGTTGTTGCTGGTCGGCGACGTGTATCCGGATGCGCGAGCCGCGCTACGTGAATATAGGGGGTTGTTTCGGCACATACGCTTCGTGCCGCAGGCTGAACTGGTGCATCACTATCAGCAGGCATCCGTGTTTGTGCTGCCGTCACTGCAGGACGGATTCGGCATGGTAGTGTACGAAGCTGCTGGATGTGGGCTGCCAGTGATTATCACCGAAAACGTCGGTGCAGAGGTGCGAAACGGGGAAGATGGCTTTGTTGTTCCTGTTCGCGATGCCGGCACGCTTGCGGAAAAACTACGGTTCTTTCATGAGCATCCGGAAAAACGGATGCGGATGGGGCGGGCAGCGCGTGATTATGTGCAGCAGTTCACGTGGCAGAATTATCACCGAGAGGTGATTGAACAATACGACGCGATCTTGACCCAGCGGGGACGCGTACCTCCAGGGTCTCGAGTGGAATTGTGAGTGGAAGTCTACACCCCCGCTGCGAGGCGATAATCATGGCTGAGAGCGGCCGTTCGAGTTAGCTATGGCGCGCGCTTACATTCACACCCTGGAGCCCATGGAGCACGGGGGAGTGATGGCGAAAGTGCGCGTGGCGGCGGAATTGCTGCGCCGGTGCGGGTACTCACCTAGGTTGCTTTACACTGCCACGGATCAGGTTCCAACCGGCGGATGGGGCGCGAAGATGCGCTACTTCCTGCAGCATCCACGCCCGTATCAGACGGAGTTTGAGGGATATCCGGGGTTTGCGGTCCCGCATTGGCCGCTGCCGATCTGGGCAACGTATGCGCTCCCCTGGCTCTTTTTTCGTAGGGCGATTGCGAATCACCACATTAATATCGTTATTTCTGGGGCGAATCACTGTGGCTTGCCATGCGCCATAGCGCGAAAGCGCTACATCGTGTGGATTGGCACATTATACGAGGACGAGTTAACTGGAAAGGCTGTCGGCGGAGACCATTGGGCACAACAGATGCTGACGGGAATGCAAGGGGGAATCCTTGACAAGGTGGAGCGTTTTGTGTTCGAAAGAGCAGCTCTGATATTGACCAACGGGAGTCACACTGCGCACCGCGTCCGCGAAGCACACCCCGATGTTTCGGAAAAAGTTCGAACCGCCATGTTTGCGGTGGATACTAACGTGTTCCGGCCTGCCACGCCCGACGACATGCAGCCGGATTCGGCCCCCTACCTTTTGCTCACGGGGCGTATAAATGACCCGCGGAAAAATGTGGGAATGTTGTTCAGGGCATTCGCGCGCGTGTGCGAGCGGCGGCCGGATTTCAGATTGATACTCACTGGTGACCAGCCCTGGGAAACCGTGCGCGCGATGGCACGGGAGGTCGGTGTGGCTGCGCAGGTTGAATTCGTAGGGCGGCAAACCAAATCCGAACTGGTGCGGCTGTATCAAGGCGCGGAGCTTTTCGTACTCTCATCCAATCAGGAGGGGCTTGGAATATCAGTGCTGGAGGCCATGGCCTGTGGCACGCCGGTGGTAGCCACGCGCTGCGGCGGGCCCGAAAGCGTATTAGTGGATGGAGAGACCGGTTTCATGGTGCCGCTGAATGACGATGCTGCCATGGCGGAGCGGCTCATACAGCTGCTAAGTGACCCTCCGCTGATGGTGAAAATGCGCGAGAACTGCGTGCGTGTTGCGCGGGAGACCTTCAGTCGTCCGATAGTGGAGAAGATCCTGCTGCAAGCCTTTCGCGATGTTTACCCGGAACACTTTCTAAGCTGACCGTTCTGTGCGTTTTTCCATAATCGTTCCCACTCACAACGAAGAAGAAGACATCGGTGCCACTCTGCGCGTGCTGTGTGCTCTCGACCATCCCGATTTCGATGTTTTGGTGGTAGATGATTCGAGCGACCACACGCCCGAGATTGTACAAGCCTGTGCGGACAGGCGGGTACGGTACATCGGCCAGACGCGCGGAGAGGGAAGATCTGCTGCCCGCAACCAGGGCATTCTGGCGGCCAGTGGCGAGATTGTGATAATCCTAAATGCGGATGTGCATTTGCCCGCCGATTTCCTTCGTCGTTTGGAAGGTCATTACCGTGGCGGCGCAGACTACGTGTTGGTGGAGAGCCGGGTTTCCAATACCGAGGCTCTTTTCCCGCGCTACATTCAGGCCCAGCATGAATTCTACTATGGCCCAGATACGCTGGTGAACATGAATTGGACGGAGGGATTTTCATGCCGGCGGAAGGCGGCCACTGCTGTGGGGCTGTTCCCTGAGGGTGTTTCGGCGTCGCTCGTGGCCGGTGAGGATGGCTGGTTCGGAGAGCGCTTGGAGGGGCACGGCTGCAGCAGAGTGTTTGATCGCAGCATTGTCGTTACTCACAGCATGCCTTCGGGTGTGGGCGAGTTTTTCAGACAGCGCGTCGGGCGTGGCCATGGCACGGCGCAGATTTGGTTTCAGCGTGAGGGGATTTCTAGGTTCAAGCTGGCCTTGAAAGCAGTTATACAATCGGTCTTTATGGTGGCGTCTATTGGGCTTGTTGTGCCAATTGCGCGGCATGCTTGGAGGTTCGCTAGTTATTCGTCTCGGCGCCGGGCGGACTGGCTGCCATTTGCGTTAGCCACTGCGTTACAGAGCTTTGCTAATGTTGTTGGCATTTGGCAAGGTTTTTTGGAAGCTTGCAACGAATGCGAAGTAGTTGCGTGAGGTGAGCTAGGATGAGATTGCTCTACTCCGGCCACACCTATCTGGTCGACGAGAATCAGAAAAAGCTGGCGGCTATCGTGCGAGCAGAGGGGATAGAGCTTGCGGTGGTAGTACCGCACATGTGGCGTGAACCGGTACTAGAAACCATCTACCCGCACATTGACCCGGAGGCGTCCTACCGAATTTTTCCAACCCGCATAGCCTTACCCGGCGATGAAATGCGCTATTTCTACCTTTCAATGGACTTGCACATGCGGCGCTTTCGTCCGGACATCATCGTGGTGGAGAACGGCGCGGGTGCGCTTGCCTACACTCAGTTTTTGCTCTCCAAGCGGCGTTTTGCCCCGCAGGCGAAAGCAGTGTTTTTTACCTGGTGGAATCTACCGTATCGGCCACGGCAGCCATTCCGTGCTATCGAGCAGTTTAACCTGCGGAACAGCGATGGGGCAATTGCGGGCAATCGCTCCGCCGAGTTGATTCTGCGTGAAAACGGGTACTCTGGGCCACTGTTGGTGCTTCCCCAACTGGGCGTGGACGCCACCCTGTTCGCGCCCGGTGACGGTGATGAGATGCGAAAGGAACTTGGCCTGGGCGATTTCGTAATTGGTTATGCCGGACGCTTAGTACCCGAAAAGGGGTTGCGAGTGCTTATGCGATCCTTGGAAGGGTTTGGCAGAGATTTCGATTTGCTGCTGGTTGGTAATGGCCCGTTGGAGCCTGAACTCCGCGTTTGGGGCACGGCCCTCCCGGAAGGCCGTAGATTACGTGTACACCCTTCCGTGTCCCACGCTCATATTCCTGCGCTCATGAAGGCGATGGACGTTTTCGTGCTACCATCTTTGACCACGTCATTCTGGAAAGAGCAGTTTGGGCATGTGCTCATAGAGGCCATGGCGTGCGGCGTTCCGGTGATCGGTTCAGATTCGGCGGAAATACCCAAGGTAATTGGTGGCGCTGGCCGTGTGATTCCGGAGGACGACCCAGACGGGTTGCGGGTTGCCCTGCGAGAGCTGGCAGCCAGTCCGGACGAGCGTATTGCGCTCGGCTCGCAAGGGCGTGCACGCGTGTTGGCGCAGTTCACTCATGAGCGCATTTCGGCGTGCACCGTTGACTTTCTCTTCAACTTGCTAGACTCATAATGTCCGAACCCCGCAGCACTCCTCTGGATGAGTACGATCTCCCCAAGCAGGCAGTGCGCAGCGCGTTGTGGGCCGGGGGTTCTCATTACTGGCTGTTCGGTCTCGGGTTGGTAAAAACAGTGGTTCTGGCTCGTCTTGTGCCGCCGGAGTATTTCGGGATGGTCGCAGTGGGACAGGCATGGGTCACTTACTTCAGCGTGTTCCGACTTGATTTCCGCACCGTTATGGTGACATGGGAAGATGATTCCCGACGTACGCTCTCGGTGCAATACTGGTTGGACAACTTGCTTTCATGGAGCGGGTTGTTGCTGGCGGCCGGGCTTTACTGGATTTCACCGCAGGCTCTATTTCTGGTTGGTGAAGTGCCCGGCAACTGGCTTTCGGCTGTGTGGGTGGCAGTGTTCACGCTGCTACTCGTGGTGGGGTTTGAGGGCCTGACCTCCACACCGCGCTACATTCTCGAACGGAAGCTGCGCCAGGATATCCTCGGGCGGCTGATTGTGATGCACGCCGTGCTGGGTCTGGTCACGGCAGTAGCTTTGGCCTGGCGTGGACATTACCTGGCTGCAATTTTGGTGGATGTTGCCATGCCCGCGCTTGTCATCGGGGTGGGGGTGACGCTTGTCACCCGCTGGCGGCCTGCATTTGTGTGGGATACGAAATTGGCGCGCGGGCTGCTGGAATTCGGATTAACCATGTGGACTGCGGGCTTACTCGGGAAGATAGTGTTCCAATTGGACGATTGGCTGGTGGGCACAATCGGGCGTGCGGGCCCGAAAGTGTGGCTGTCTTCAGGGGTGTTGCCGGAGTCATTTTACTCACGTGCTTATACAGCGGGCAAGATGCCGATGGATGTGTTCGCCGGCATGATTGGCCAGATTGCGCTTCCGCTCTATGCGCGCAGCGCAGCCCAGGGTCGCGAGACGCTGCGGCGCGCATATCGTCATTTGTCCTGGTTGTTGACGCACATGATTTTTCTTTCGGGAGTGTTTGCGCTGACGACAACTGAAGAGGTCGTAACAATAGTTCTGGGCGAGCGATGGTTACCCACGGTTCCCTTATTCCGGCTGATGGCGGGGTTTGTCTTGCTGCGTCCACTTTATCAGAATGCGTGCCAGCTATTGATTGCAGTTCGGAAAGAGAAACGCATGCGCCGCACAGTGGCGCAGCAGGCAGTGTTTCTGCTGCTGGCATGCCCAGTGGGAGTTTGGTACTGGGGAGCAGCCGGCGCTGCGGTGGCGGTGAGCATGATGACCATCATTGGTCTCCTGTTCGCCGACCGGTACGTTGGGGAGGAACTGGGCCGCTCTGCCGGGGATGCGTACCTGCTGCCCGCGCTGACAGGGTTAGGGGTATATGGTATGCTGCGCTTGCTCGCACCATGGCTCCCGCTCTCACTGTGGGGGAGTGCGGCCGTCAAAGGCGGGCTATGTCTTGCGGCATTCGCATTGGTGATATTGCTATTTGAACGCGGTCAGGCGCAAACTGTGTGGGCCACGGTGCGTCGGGTGCTGCAGAACGGTACCGACGAATAATGCTTAGGGAGGCGAAAGTATGGCTGTTACGGACTCGCGAATGCCGCGACCCGTTCATCCTGGCGCAGGCACTACGTTATGACAGGCGGCGTCTCACGTTGCTACGATTCTGCACTGGGCTTGCATTTTCTGACAGCCGCACACTGCTGCAGGAAATCGAAGAAGACAGCCCTTTCCTTGCCAAGGTGCGAGATAAATTGAGTCGATACACGCGCTACTCTCCGCGGGCGGTCGATTTCATGTTGGTTGATAATGCCGGATCGGTCTTCTTCAACGAGGTGACTCTTTACGTTATCATGCGCGCCCTTCGCCCGGAAACTGTGGTGGAAACCGGTGGGACGCCTGGAAAATCCACTGCATTCATACTGCGCGCCATGCAAAGGAACGGATGCGGGCATCTGTACACGATTGATCTCCCGCCGGCTGCCGTTCAGGAAACACAGCTGGCCGTGCGCGAGAGCTATCACGAGTCGCTGCCTTCCGGGGCGTCCTCCGGCTGGGTTGTCCCGCATGAATTGAAGGCGCGGCACACGCTGCTACTCGGTTCATCGCGCGAGCATTTGCCGCGTGTCTTGGAGGAGGTGCAGACAATCGATGTTTTCCTGCATGACAGTGACCACAGTTATGCGAACATGACCTGGGAATTCCAAACCGCATTGTTCGCTCTAGAAGAGGGTGGACTGCTGCTCTCCGATGATGTGCGCGCGAATGATGCTTTTGGCGATTTCTGTCGTGAGCGAAAGCTTTCCTCCCGGCAGGTTTACAACCTCGGTGCAGCGCGGCTAGCACCGTGCTGAAAGCTTTGCGCAGCTGGTTTAACCTACAGGTGGCTGTGCCGGTCGTTGGCTTTTTGCGCACCTGGGTGCTGAACGTTGTAATCAGCAATGTGCCCTGCAGCGCACTGCGCAATGAGTACTTTCGGCGGGTGTGTGGCATTAGCATCGGGGAGGGTACCGAGATTTGGGGCGGGGTGCGCTTCATGGGTGGGGCAATGAACAGGATTCGTATTGGGGCGCACTGCTCCATTCCCCATTACGCTTTTTTCGTTGCCGGAGCGAGCATCAGCATCGGCAATCACGTCGTCTTTGGGCATGCGGTTGAACTGTACACTTCTGATCACGACCCGGATGACCCGGCCTTTTCTCGCCGCGACGCGCCGATTGAGATTCACGATCGCGCCTGGATAGGCTCCCGGGCGGTCATACTTAAGGGCGTGACAATCGGTGAAGGCGCGGTGGTGGCTGCCGGTTCAGTGGTGACGCGGGACGTGCAGCCTTTCACCATTGTGGGCGGTAACCCGGCCCGATTGATACGCGAGCGTGGCACCCGCGAGTTCACCTATCAGGTGGGTCGAGAGATTAGCCCGGGCTGCTAAATACCGCGCAAGGGCAGCCTTCTTAAGAAAAGCCATATCCGTTGAACTTCTTTAGTCGCGTGGCGCGCAGGCTCCGGTCTCCCGACCAGGTGTATATCGGTTTTGCACTGTTGCGCCAGCTCATAGTAGTGCTCTTAATCGTTGGTTTTCCACCGCTGGAGTCGCACGATGGATGGTATTTTCACCATGGCGGCGACCAAAACTATTATTTCGATTACGGTGATGTGCTGGCGCGAGGAACATTCGCGCGGTATTTCTCCGTCAATCTGGGAACACCCGCGTTAATGGCGCTGGCAATCCGCGTAACGGGGGCGTCAACTTTCTCCGCCCTGCTGCCTTTGGTGGTTCTGCTGAATGGCTTTTTGCTCGGGGGACTCTCAGTGTTGGTGGTCGGGCGGCTAGCAGCGCGATTGACCCGGCGCGAGCGATGCGGCTACCTCGCAGCCGGCCTGTGGGCGCTGATGCCGTGGCTGCTGTGGCTGCTCTTCTGGCCGCACCCGCGCGCGGATTGGCTGCGCATGCCCTACGTGCCCGGCGTAGCGTGGCTGCAGGGCGGGCCGGATGGCCCGGGGGTTTTTTTCGCGCTGCTGGGGGCGTACTTTCTGGCGCTGTCACTGGATTCAAGCCAGCTTCGCTGGCCGCTTCTCAGTGGCGCCGCCTTCGGTGTGATGCTGCTATTTCGGGTGCACTTTGCGGCATTCATATTGCTGGGGGCACTGGCGCTCGGGTTGCGGCGGCGCGGGTGGCATGCCGTGCTGTTTTCCATCGCCGCAGCGGCGCTGTACCTTCCTCAGGTGCTCTACAACCGGCTTGCGTCGCTTGTTCTCGGAACTCCCGGTTACAATCCCTGGCTGCCTGGATACCTTTATTTCGGGGTGCTGGATGTGATGGCGGAGACAGCCTATTATGCCGAGAATCATGAAATGAACATTGTCGCTTTCAGTTATCTCGTGGACGCGGCGCAAGCGCTGCTAGGGCGCGGAGCGCTTATAGCGGTGGTGGTGGTGGTGGCGGGATTGTTGGCGGTGTGGGGTTTTTATCTGGCAGTACGGTCAATTGGCTGGGCGCGCGCCGTGGTTTTGTTCGGCGCCGCTCCGGCTGCGATTGGGGTGCTCTTGTTTTCTCCGATTTTCATCGAAAACGCGTATCGGTTTTCGCTGCCGGCAGCGCCGTTCCTGTTGGTCCTGGCGAGTTGGGTTTTCATTGCGCTGACCGATAGGTGAGCGGCCACGTAAACAGTGGCGTGTTTGCTTGGACTGCAGCGACTACCTGTTGATGTGTTCCCGATAACTTGCGCAGCGCGTATGCCAACGCTTGATGAAATCCAAACCTACTGGCAAGCTCATCCCGCTGGCGAAGCAGAAGTCGCGCATCTTGCCACTGACCGCCGCGACTTCTTTAACGAGCGCGACCGCCAGACCCGGCTGCTCTACCCGAATCTGGATGCTGACTATGGCTTTGCGCTCGCGCAGGGTAAATGCACGCTGGAACTGGGTTGCGGCATGGGTTACAACGCGCAGCGGCTGGCGCAGCACGGTGCGCGCTTGATTGTTATGGACCTAGCGCAGCGCGCTGTGCAATTGACGCGCGAACGTTTGCTCCTGCGTGATCTATCGGCAGCATTCCTGGTCGCGGATGCAGAGCATTTGCCGTTTGCGCCAGACGCTTTTGAGACAGTTTTCTCTTCTGGCGTGATTCATCATTCACCCAATACTGTTCAGGCTGCACGCGAGATCATGCGCGTGCTGAAAGCGGGCGGCGCAGCCACAGTGATGGTATACAACCGCAATTCGCGCTGGTTCTGGTGGAACATCGTAATTGTGCTGGGCGCACTGATGTGGCTGCTGAACAGCTTGCCGGTCCGCAGCCGTGAGCGCCTGCTGGTTGCCCGCTTGGCGTGGCGAGATCTGATTCTGCCGGCGGGGCAGCGGCTGCGTTTTGCGGATGTGGTGCGGGCAGGCACTGATTTCGGCGGGCTGCGCAATCCGCTTTCGCGGGTGTACACCAAGCGCTCGGCGCGACGGCTCTTTTCCGGCCTTGTTGATTTTCGCTTTGTGACTCAATCCAACCGTTTTCGGGCGCTCGACGAGAATCCATCTTTATCGGTGCGGGCAGTTCGGCGTGTGTTGGCTTGGCTCGACCGGCTTTGGGGGTGGTTCTTGATTGTCTACGCCGAAAAGCCATGAAGCGCATTCTCTACATCCATCACGGCGGCGCGTTGGGCGGGGCGCCGTTGAGCTTGCTTCTTCTGCTGCAGCAATTGGATCGTAGTTGCTACGAGCCGATTGTACTCTGCCTTGCCGCCGGCCCAGTCGTGGAACGCTTTCGCGCTGCCGGGGTTGAGACTCACGTCGCGACAGACATCAGCGATTTCAGTCAGACGGAACTGGTTTGGTATGGGAATACGCTGCTGTGGCAATTGCCTGGAAAAGCGTTGCGCTTCTTGCCTTCCGTGGCTGCCGCGCGGCGTTATCTGCAGCATTTCCAACCGGACTTGGTGCATCTGAATTCGTCTACGCTCGCAGCTGCGGCGCAGGCTGCCTTTCAGGAAAGATTGCCGGTTGTCTGGCACATTCGCGAACCGCTGGCGCGTGGATATTTCGGGCTGCGGCGGCGCTGGCTTCGGCGGCGGATTGCGCGTCATGCCACGCGCGTGGTTGCGGTTTCCGAGAATGATGCTGCGCAGCTGCTGCGCTCTGATCGTATTCGCGTTATTCACAACTTCGTTGATTTCGCCGTCTTTGATCACAGCATTGATTCGGATGCGGCGCGCGCGCATATGAATCTGACTCCGGCGCAGCATGTGGTGACGATGCTAGGCGGCTGCTCCGCGCCGAAAGGTACGCTGCCCTTTGTACGCGCGCTGCCGCTGGTGCGGGCGAAAACCCCCAATACGCGCTTTCTGGTGGCGGGGCCAAAACCGCAGGTGGGTGCTAGCAAGCCGATGCCGGCATTGCTCAAACGCCTGTCTCGTGCCGATGCCTATGACCGCGCCGTGATGGCTGCTGCCGGCGCTTCCATAGCCAGCGGCGCACTGCGTTTTCTAGGTGACTGCGACGATGTGCCGCGATTGCTCGCCGCTTCAGATCTGCTGGTGTTCCCTTCGGTCGTTCCGCATTTTGCGCGTCCGGTCATTGAAGCCGGCGCGATGGCAAAACCGGTTGTGGCCTCTGACCTTGGCGGCCCGCGTGAATTGGTGCGCCATGATGAGAACGGCTTGCTGATCCCACCCAATGACCCCCGGAAGTTGGCTGAGGCCATCATCGCCATCCTGTCCGAACCGGCGCGCGCGCAGGCAATGGGCGAGGCCGGTTGCCGGCGCGCGCGCGAATTATTTGATGCGCGGAAAAGTGCTGCGCGCACGTTTTCCATTTACGAGGAACTGATAGGCACTTGAGCGCTGCTGAGAGACTACACTCGTTTGTCGCTCGTGCACAGGCCGTGCCGCTGGCGGCCTATCCGCGCGTGGCGTGGCAGCTGCTCCGCCGAGGCTGGACGGCTGCGACCGCCCCCGCCATCCCGCCAGAATCTGAGGAGCGGGTTTTGCTGCGGGCGTTTCAGGCGCGTGACCGCGAGCAGCTGCTGGCCGATTTCAACATACGAGACACGCCGCGTTTTTTCTGGTCTGAAAACGCGGCCAAGCGGGCAGCAATGGTCGCTTCCTGCGCCCCCGGGCTGGCAGCCCGCCTGCAGGCAGCCGGAGACGACGTGCTGGCCCATCGCTTTGACCTTCTCGGTTCTGGCTCGACGGAACTGGGCGCGTCAATTCCGTGGCAGCGTGATTTCAAATCCGGGCACGATTGGCCGTGCCAGCATTTCACCCGCTTGAATTTGGTCGATTTGGACGCCGGTTTCGATGTCAAGGTGCCTTGGGAGTTGAGCCGATTCCACCACGCAGTCACTCTGGGGCAATGCTTCGCGCTGACGGGTGAGTCGCGCTACGCGACTGAATTCACGGCGCAGCTGCAAGACTGGTGGGTCGACAACCCGTGCGGGTTTGGTCCTAACTGGGCGAACGCGATGGAAGTAGCCATTCGCGCGGTGAACCTGATCTGGGCGTATGAACTGATGCGAACAGCTCCGCAATTGGATCACCAGTTAACGCTTGCTTTCCTGAAGAGCCTGCTTCAACACGGGCGCTTCATCGCGCGCAATCTCGAAGCTGGGTGGCCCGGCTCCAATCATTTCGTCGCCGATTTGTGTGGTTTGATTTGGTTGGGCATTTATCTGCGACCGGCGCCGGAGGCAGATAAATGGTTGCGCACTGGCCTGCGGTTGCTGGCACGGGAACTGCGCACCCAGGTTTACGCCGATGGCGCCGATTACGAAGCCTCCAGCAGCTATCATCTGCTCGTCACTGAAATGGTGTTGTGGACGTGCGCCTACTGCCAGTTGAACGAGATTCGCATGCCCGCAATTTTGCGCGAGCGGCTTGCCGGGATGTTGACCGTGATCGCCGGGCTACTGCGCCCGGACGGGGAGATGCCGCTTTTTGGTGATTGTGATTCCGGACGCTGGCTGGTGCTTGAATCGGACACCGAGCGGCTACGCACGGGCCAAGATGCGCGCGGGCTGCTGGCGGTCGGCGCGTTTTTTTTTGATAGAGATGACTGGCTGGCAGCCGCAGCTATACCCGAACTGAAACCCGAACGTTGCGAGGCCGTCATCTGGGCTTTCGGCGAACCGGCTGCTGCTTCCATTGAGCGACCGCTCCAAAATGAATGTCGCTCGGCCGCGTTCCCGGACGCCGGTTGGTATGTGCTGCGCGTGGACGATGGTTATGTGGCTGTGAATGCGAGTGAGAACGGCGCTGGCGGGTGGGGGCTACACGCCCATAACGACGCACTGAGCTTTGAGTTAGTTGCCGAGCAACGGGCCTTTATCGTCGACCCCGGCTCATACGCGTACACTGGTGATTATCGGGCGCGAAATGCATTTCGAGCCACCGCCGCGCACAACACGGTGCAGGTTGACGCGCACGAAATGAACCGCATTCCGGAGCGCGACCTTTTTCGCCTGAGTGATGACATTCGCGTCAGGGTGCACCAGTGGGGCAGCGACCACGCCCGCAGCTGGCTGGACGCTGAGTATGTCAGCCGCGCAGCCGGACGCGAAATGCTGTATCATCGGCGGCGGTTTGAGTTCTTTCGCGTGGGCGGATACTGGTTGCTGACGGATTCCGCTGGTTATGCTGACGCCGGGAAGCCGAGCGAATTGCGCGCGTATTTTCATTTCGCGGCGCTGCCGGTGGAATTAGACGGTCTGACAGCGCGTACCATGTGTGCTGACGGGGCCAACCTGGCCGTTTTCCCGTTGAGCGCTGGCACTCGGGCGGTGGCGACAGCGGAATTGCAGCAAGGTTGGATTTCGCCCCGCTATGGCGTCCGCGAGCGGGCGCCCGTGCTGCAATACAGATTCTCGCAGCGCGAAAGCACCGCCATTAAAACGGTGTTGCTGCTGTATGAAACCGAAGAGGAATTCGAGTCGCGTCGGCGCACACTTCAGGGAGCACCGCATTGACGGCATTAGGAAAAGCGCAGCGCATCTGGAGTGCGTGGAAAAAGTTTGGCCAGGCGATTGGCGATTTGATCGCACGCATTGTCCTGAGCGTTTTCTACTTTACGATTTTTGTGCCGTTTGCGCTCGGAGCGCGCCTGTTGAGTGATCCGCTGAACGTGAAGGCACACGACCGTTCCATCCGGTGGCTGGAGCGCGAGACGCGGGATCGCACTCTCGGTGATGCACGGAGGCAGTTCTGATGGCCAGTAGATACTCCCTGCTCGTGGCTGTCAGCATAGTGATTGCCACCTTAGCCGTGGAAATGCCGTTGATCTCGCACAAAAGTGCCTACCCGGTCCTCCTCGGGAGGTATAGTTTGTGGGCGATGGTTGTCATCGTCGCGTTGGGCGTTGGCGGTACCGTGTTTGCGTCGCCATCGCTCAGATCACTGAAGGTAGCGCAAAGAATTACTGTGGCGATCGCTTCAGGGCTGCTTCCTCGATGACGAAACGCGATAAGACCATGTAACGTCGGCTGTTCTCCCTTATGCATATTCTGGGCATATCCTGCTACTACCACGATGCGGCGGCCGCGCTCCTGCGAGACGGCGAATTGATCGCGGCTGCCGAGGAGGAACGCTTCACACGCAAGAAGCATGATTTTGGCTTTCCCGCGAATGCGATTTCTTTCTGTCTAGAGCATGCGGGTATTACTGCCCCCGAGTTGGATTACGTCGTCTTCTATGAGAAGCCACTGCTCAAATTCGAGCGCATTTTGACGACTACCCTGGGGACTTTTCCTAAATCGTGGGGCGTCTTCCGCGAGTCGATGATCACCTGGTTCAACGACAAGTTGTGGATTAAAGGGCAGATTCTAGGAAAGCTGCCTGTTGCTGCCGATAGATTGCTTTTTGTCGAGCATCATCTTTCGCACGCGGCCAGCGCCTTTTTTGCGTCTCCATATGAGGAGGCGGCCATCCTGACGGTGGACGGCGTGGGCGAGTGGACTA